>Ga0207678_10000183_pt1 | contig 53634 bp, 51 predicted proteins | sample KBSC63metaG_FD_184319 | JGI IMG/M metagenome (GOLD analysis project Ga0207678, IMG submission 184319) | Corn rhizosphere microbial communities from Kellogg Biological Station, Michigan, USA - KBS C6-3 metaG (SPAdes) (version 2) | ecosystem: Host-associated > Plants > Roots > Rhizosphere > Soil ... | reverse complement strand
GGTCGGCGGCCAGCGGGTCGTCGGCCAGCGGGTCGTCGGCCAGCGGGTCGTCGGCCAGCGGGTCGTCGGCCGGCGGGTCGTCGGCCGGCGACGCGGTGGTCGGCGACGGGTCGAGCGGCGCGGTCGCGGGCGACGGGGCGAGCGGCGCGGCGGTGCCGGTCGGTGGGCTGGCGGCGGCCGCCGGTGCGATGGCGCTGCGGCGGGGCGAGCCGGCCGAGGCGGCCGGGACCGACCCGGCCGACGACGCGCCGCCGGCCGGGAAGTCGGTGGCCGGCAGCACGGTCGGCGAGCGGGCCCGGGATGTCCTCGCCGACGACGCCGACCTGGTCGACCCGGAGGTCGCCGACCCCGAGCTGGTCGACATGAACGCCGCCACCCACACCGACCTCGGCGCCCCGCTGGAGCCGTTGGCGATGCCGGACCGGCCGGCCGGCGAGGGCTCGCGGGACGGGACCGACTCCGAGGCCACCGTCACGCTGCCGTCCCGCCCGCTCACCGGCGCCGCGAGCCCGCCGGCCGCCCACCGCGCGCCGGCATATGGCTCGTACGGCGGGGGCGACGAGCTCGGCACCCAGCGGATCGCCCCGCTCCCGTTCGGCACCCCGCCGAGCGGACGGCAGCAGCCGGCCCGCGCGTTCCGCCCGCAGCCGCCGTCCTCGCCGCTGGACTTCCAGGACGAGCGCTCCCGCGGCGACCGCCGCAAGCGCAACGCCGCCGCCCTGCTCATCGTGGTCGTGCTGATCGCGGCCGTGCTGGCCGGCGGGTTCCTGCTGGTGCGCAGCCTGCGCGGGGGCGGCGACCCGAACGCGGGTGCCCCGCCGAGCGCGAGCGCCTCGCTCGGCCCCGCGACGATCCCCGCGAACTACACCAGATACCAGGGCGCGGGCTTCTCCGTCGGCATCCCGAAGGGCTGGCCGCCGGCGGAGCGGCCCAACGGCGTGGTCGACGCCCGCGAGCCGAACTCGACCCGGTTCCTCCGGCTGATCACGGTGGACAGCACCCGCTCGGCGCTCAGCCAGCTCACCTCGGCCGAGCAGCAGTTCGAGAACGACCCGTCGTACGGCGCGTACCGGCGGGTCAAGCTGGAGAAGGTCGACTACCGCGGGCTGGACGCGGCCGACTGGGAGTTCACGTTCACCCTGGACGGCGTGGCCCGACATGTGCTCTACCGGGGCATCGTCACCAACAACCGGACGTTCGGGCTCTACCTGTCCACGCCGTCCGACGAGTGGGCCAAGAGCACCGACGTCTTCCGGGTCGCCGCCGACACGTTCCGGACTGGCTGACCGCCCGATGCCCTAGGGTCGGTCGGCGTGACCGATCTCGTACGACCCACCGCCGAGGATGCGGCCACGGCGGCCAAGGATCTGGCCACCGCGACCGGGGCGGACCGGCACGACGTCGCGGTGGTGCTCGGCTCCGGCTGGGCCCCGGCCGCGGACGCGCTCGGCAGGCCGGCGGCCGAGGTGCGCGTCGGGGAACTGACCGGGTTCGCCGCGCCCACCGCGGAGGGCCACGGCGGCACGGTGCGCTCGCTGACCATCGGGGGCAACCGCACGCTGGTCTTCCTCGGGCGCACCCACCTGTACGAGGGCCGCGGCACCGCCGCGGTCGCGCACGGCGTTCGGGTCGCCGCCGCCGCCGGCTGCCGGACCGTGGTGCTCACCAACGCGGCCGGCGGGCTGCGCCAGGGGATGCGCGCCGGCCAGCCGGTGCTGATCTCCGACCACCTCAACCTGACCGCCCGCTCGCCGCTGGTCGGCGCCCGGTTCGTGGACCTGACCGACCTCTACTCGCCGCGGCTGCGGGCACTGGCCCGGCGGGCCGACCCGAGCCTGGAGGAGGGCGTGTACGCGGCGCTGCCCGGCCCGCACTTCGAGACGCCGGCCGAGATCAGGATGCTGCGCGGGCTCGGCGCCGACCTGGTCGGCATGTCCACCGTGCTGGAGGCGATCGCGGCCCGGGCCGAGGGCCTCGAGGTGTTCGGCGTCTCGCTGGTCACCAACCTCGCCGCCGGGATGACCGGCGAGCCGCTCAACCACGAGGAGGTGCTCGCCGCCGGACGCGCGGCCGCGACCCGGATGGGCACCCTGCTCGGCACCGTGATCGAAGGGCTCTGAGGACGATGGCCGAGTTCGGCGCCCACCCGCAGGCGCGCCCCGGCGGCGGGCGGCGGGTGCTCGTCACCGGCGCCGCCGGCCCCATCGGCCGCATCGCCTGCGCGGGGCTCGCCGCCCGCGGCTGGAAGGTGCGCGGCCTGGACAAGGTCCCGCTCGACGGGGTGGACGGGCTGGCCGACCCGCCGGTGCTGGCCGACGTCACCGACGCGGGCGCGGTCCGCCGGGCCACCGAGGGCGTCGACGCCGTCGTGCACCTGGCCGGGATGGCCGAGGCCCCGTCCGGCCCGGTTCTCGCCGCGACCGTCGAGGGGACGTTCCACGTCTTCGACGCCGCGCGCCGGGCCGGCGTCGCCCGGGTCGTCCACGCCTCCGGCAGCCACCCCGCCGGGTCCGTCCCGGGCAGCGCGCCGACCACCGCCGACGTGCCGCCCCGGCCGGACACGTACTCCGACGTGAGCATGGTGTTCGGGGAGGCGCTCGGCCGGCTGATGGTCGACCGGTACGGGCTCGAGGTCGTCTGCCTGCGCGTCGGCGCCTGGAAGCAGTACCCGACCTCGGTGCCGGAGCTGTCCACCTGGATCAGCCCGGCCGACGGGGTGCGGCTGCTGGCCGCCGCGCTGACCGCACCCGACGTCGGCTTCGCCATCGTGTACGGGATCTCGGCCAACACCAGGGCCCGGTGGGACCTCGCGCCGGCGCGGGCGCTCGGCTACCTGTCCGTCGACGACGCCGAGGAGTACGCCGACCGGATCCCGGGCGCCGACGCCGACCCTGGCCGCACCGATCCGGACCGACCCGGTGCAGCCTCCGCCGGCCCGGCGTACGGCGAGCCGCGGCCCGGCCGGGAGAACTGATCGGTGGACGCCGACCTGCGGGACGCGGCCGAGCGCTGGCTGACCGACGACCCTGACCCGGTCACCCGGGCCGAGCTGCGGGCGCTGCTGGACGCCGGCGACGAGGCGGCGGTCGCGGACCGGTTCGCCGGCCGGCTCGAGTTCGGCACCGCCGGGCTGCGCGGGCCGTTGCGGGCCGGGCCGAACGGGATGAACCGCGCCGTGGTCCGGCGTACGGCGGCCGGGCTGGCGGCCTGGCTGCGCCGCACCGGCGGCAGCGGACCGGTCGTGGTCGGCTACGACGCCCGCCACGGCAGCGCCGAGTTCGCCGCCGACTCGGCCGCGGTGCTTGCCGGCGCCGGCCTGGACGCGCGGCTGCTGCCCGGGCCGCTGCCGACCCCGGTGCTGGCGCACGCGGTCCGCCTGTTCGACGCGGCCGCCGGGGTGATGGTGACCGCGAGCCACAACCCCCCGCAGGACAACGGCTACAAGGTCTACACGGCCGGTGGGGCGCAGATCGTGCCGCCGGTGGACGCGGAGATCGAGGCGGCGGTGGCCGCGATCGGTCCACTGTCGACGGTCCCGATGTCCTACGCGTACACGGTGCTGGGCGACGAGGTGCTGGAGTCCTATGTGGACTCGGTTGCGAGGGTGCCGCGGACCGAGCACCGTCGCATCAGGACGGTCCACACCGCACTGCACGGGGTCGGCGCCGCGGTGCTGCGGCAGGCGTTCGACCGGGCCGGGTTCGAGCCGCCGGAGCCGGTGGCCGAGCAGGCCGAGCCGGACCCGGACTTCCCGACCGTGCCGTTCCCCAACCCCGAGGAGCCCGGCGCGCTCGACCTCGCGCTGGCGCTGGCCGAGCGGACCGGCGCCGACCTGCTGATCGCCAGCGACCCGGACGCGGACCGGTGCGCGGTCGCGGTGCCGGCCGGCGCCGGCTGGCGACCGCTGACCGGCGACGAGCTCGGCGTGCTGCTGGCCGACCACCTGATCCGGACCGGCCGCACCGGCACGTACGCGACGACGATCGTGTCCTCGTCGCTGCTGTCGAAGCTGTGCGCCGCCCGCGGGGTGCCGTTCGGCGAGACGCTCACCGGGTTCAAGTGGATCGTCCGGGCGGCCGACGACCTCACCTACGGGTACGAGGAGGCGCTCGGCTACTGCGTGCTGCCGGACGTGGTCCGGGACAAGGACGGGATCTCCGCGGCGCTGCTCGTCGCCGACCTCGCCGCCGCGCTGGCCGCTGCGGGCCGCACGCTGCCGGACCGGCTGGACGAGCTGGCGGCCGAGTTCGGCCGGCACTCGACCGCGCAGATCTCGGTCCGGGTGGACGACCTCCGGCGGATCGCCGACACGATGGCCGCGCTGCGGGCCGACCCGCCGGGCACGCTGCTCGGCCGCCCGGCGACCGCGGAGGACCTGCTGCCGGACGCGGACGTGCTGCGCTGGCGGGCCGAGGACGTGCGGGTGGTGGTCCGGCCGAGCGGCACCGAGCCGAAGCTCAAGGCCTACCTGGAGGTGGTCGGCGACCCGGCCGCCCTGGCCGACCTGCGGGCCGAGCTGACCCCGCGGCTGTCCTCGATGTCCTAGATCACCGCGCCGAACTGGCGGTCGCCGGCGTCGCCGAGCCCCGGCACGATGTAGGCCTTCTCGTTGAGCCGCTCGTCGATCGCGGCGGTGACCAGCCGCAGCGGCAGCCCGCTCTGCTCGAGCGCCCGCTGCCCCTCCGGGGCGACCAGCACGCAGACCACGGTGATGTCGTCGCAGCCGCGGTCGGTCAGCAGCCGGCAGGAGTGCAGCAGCGAGCCGCCGGTGGCGAGCATCGGGTCGAGCACCAGCACCGGACGGCCGGCCAGCGACGACGGCAGCGACTCCAGGTACGCACGGGGTTGGAAGGTCTCCTCGTCCCGGGCGAGCCCGACGAAGCCCATCTGCGCCTCCGGCAGCAGTCCGAGCGCGGCCTCGGCCATGCCGAGCCCGGCCCGCAGCACCGGCACCAGCAGCGGCGGGTTGCTCGGCCGCGCGCCCACCGCCGGCGCGACCGGCGTCGTCACCGGCACCGGCTCTACCGGCAGGGTGCGGGTCGCCTCGTAGACCAGCATCGTCGCCAGCTCCTTGAGCGCGACCCGGAAGCCGGTGTTGTCGGTGCGCTCGTCCCGCAGCGTGGTGAGCCGGGCGGCGGCGAGCGGGTGGTCCACGACGAGGGTCTGCACAGGGCCGCACAGTATCTGCTCGCGTGGCACGCTCGTAGTCGTGGCGGACACCTGGGACCTGCTCGTGGTCGGCGGCGGGCCGGCCGGTTCGGCGGCGGCGCTGGCGGCGAAGCTGCGCCGGCCGGACGCGCGGGTGCTGCTGCTGGACCGGTCCGACTTCCCGCGCGACAAGGCCTGCGGGGACGGCATCGCCGCGCACGGGCGGGACGAGCTGGCCAAGCTCGGCCTGCCCGACCTGGTCGCCGACTACAAGCCGACGACGAAGCTGTCGGTGGTCTCCCCCGGCGGCGCCACCGTCTCGGCGACCGCGGCCAGGCCCAACCACGTGGTGCCGCGCAAGGTGTTCGACGCGCGGCTGGTCGACGCCGCCCGCACGCAGGGGGTCGAGGTGCGCCGGCACAAGGTCAGGGCGCTGACCCAGGACTCGGGCACGGTCGACGTCGACGGCATCAGGGCCAGGGCGGTCGTCGCCGCGGACGGGGCCGGCTCGGCGGTGCGGCGGCTGATCGGGGTGCCGATGACCGCGGAGCGGCACACCGCGATCGCGGTACGCGGGTACGCCGACCTTCCGCCGGGCAGCGATCGGGCCGACGGCGCCCAGTTCATCGCGATGCAGAAGCAGGGCTGGCCGGCGTACGCGTGGTCGTTCCCGATCGGCGACGGCACCGCGAACATCGGCTTCGGGCTGATGCTGCCGCGGCTTCGGGCGGCGGGCCGGCCGGGCAAGGAGGTGCTGCACGGGCGGCTGGCCGCGCTGCTGCCGGACCTGTCCGGGCGGGACCTGCTCGCCCACCACCTGCCGCTGTCCACCGGCCGGCCGGCCACGCCCGGGCGTGGCCGGGTGCTGCTGGCCGGCGACGCGGCCAGCCTGATCAACCCGCTGACCGGGGAGGGCATCTACTACGCGCTGCTCTCCGGCCGGCTCGCCGGCATCGCGGCGGTCGGCGCGCCGTCCGACCCGCTGCGGGCCTACCGGTACGGCCTGCGGCAAGCGCTCGGCAACCACCTGCGCACCACCGACGTCCTGGCCCGGGCGTCGCAGTCGTCCCGGTTCATGGACGCCGCGATCGCCACCGCCGGCCGCCGCACCGACGTCTTCGACCTCCTCGTCGACGTCGGCCTCGGCTCCGGCACCGTCCCCCTCCACCTGCTCTGGACGGTCCTCTCGACCTGGGCCCGCGGCAACCCCGCCGTTACCGCCCGGCCGCGACGGCGGCTGTGAGCTCCGTCCTGGCCTGACGTCTCCGTCGCCGACCCTCCTGGCGGGGACGACGCTCCCGTGCCCACGCCCGCCGCGCGGTCACGGCTGCTTCAGCAGGACGGCGCGGGTGTAGAGCAGGTCGAAGCCTCGGCGTTGGACGTTCTGCTGCGACTTCGAGCCCGGCTGGGTCGTGACGACGGCGACGTCGCAGCCTTCGGCCGCGGCGTCGGCCAGCCGGGCCGCGAGCAGTGCGGTCTGGACGCCGTTTCGGCGGTGGGCCGGCACGGTGCCCGCCCCGGTCAGCTGCGCGATGCCGGCCGCGACGCGGAAGCTGGCGCCTCCGGCCGGCACGCCATGCCGCAGCGCCAGGTAGCGCCGGATGCCGTTGATCGCCGCCGAGTCGCGCTCGGCGCGTTCGAGGACGTCGCGCGGAAACTCCTCCATCGGTATGCCCTGCGTGTCCGGATGCGCGCCGGCGTCGGTGACGAGCTCGACCCACGCGTCGAGCTCGTCCGGCCCGCTGCGCCGAACCGCTATCCCCGGCACCTCGACCGGTCGGGACCCCGCGCTGAGGTCCCGACCGAGCACGTTCTCGAAGGCCGCCAATCGATAGCCGCGCTGCGTGAGCATGTCGACCAGCGCGGGATCGGCCAGACTGGCCAGCTCCGCCTGCACGGCAGCACCCCGACCGGCGAAAGCCCGTTCGACCTCGTCCAGCACGGCCGGGTCGGGCAGCCCGCCGAAGCCAAGACCGGCGACCTTGTTGTACGGGGAGTCCGCCTCGGCGAAGGTGGCCACGCCGCCGGCGACGGGGATGACGAAGCCGCTCCCGTCCGCCCGCCGGCGCCGGGATGCCTCGGTCGCCTCGGCGATCAGCTGCGCCTCGGCTCGCTCGATCCGCGCCGCCAGCTCGGAACCGCAGAACAGCGGCACGCGACCGGCGTCCGTCGGCCGCGCTCGAGCATCCTCGAGTCCGCGCGACGTCCACGCCTCTTCACGACCCAGCATCTGCTGCCTCCGTCATCGGCATCACGTCCACTGCTCAGTGCCGCCGCCCTGGGTCCGCGTTACTGCTCCGCGTCGAACGCCCGTGGCCGCGGCGCTCGGCCACCGCCTCCCGGTCCTGGATCCGCCCGGTCGGCAGGAACCCGGCCGCCGGGTTGCAACGCCGACCGCCCCGGCCGGGACCACAGGGAGGTCGGCCCCTCACCAGGCCGCCGGCACGAGTGTTCGACGGAGGGGGTGACCGCGACGAGAAGCCCGCAGCCGCTGCCCCCACTGCACCGACCATCTCGCCCAGATCCGGGCGACCGTGACGGCCGTCGGGTACGTCGCCGCCGAGGATCTCGACCCGCTCGCGTGGGCCGACCTGATCGATCTCTACCGGCGCTGGCGCGCCGGAACATGACTCGTCGAGGCGCCACGGCCCACCGGTTCGCCGGCGAGGTCGGCCCCGCGTCCCGGAACTGCTGGCGGCCCATGGGCGTCCGGCACGACCGGCTGGGCGGTCGAGGGGCCATCGAGCGAGCAGGGGTGACCGCGGGCTCGGCGCCTCGTCGGCCGGTCGGGCGGCGGCGACGGCAGGGGAGCGCGGCCGGTCGGCCGCGTAGCCTGGCGATATGACCGCGACGTTGGGGGCGCTGGACGACGTGGTCCGGGACGAGGCCGGGCTGCGGCGGTTCTTGCACGGATTGCCCGGGGTGGACCAGGTCGGGGCGGAGGCCCGGGCCGCGGCGCTGGCGACCCGGAGCATCAAGAAGGCGTCGAAGCAGTGGGCGCTCGACCTCGCGATCCGGTGCGTGGACCTGACCACGCTGGAAGGCGCCGACACCCCGGGCAAGGTCAGGGCGCTCTGCGGCCGGGGGCGGCATCCGGACCCGACCGACCCGAGCACGCCACCGGTCGCGGCCATCTGCATCTACCCGGACCTGATCGCGGTCGCGAAGGCCGAGCTGGCCGGCTCGCCGGTGAAGGTGGCCAGCGTGGCCACGGCGTTCCCGTCCGGCCGGGCCAGCCTCGCGGTCAAGCTCGCCGACGTGCGCGAGGCGGTCGACGCCGGCGCCGACGAGATCGACATGGTCATCGACCGCGGCGCCTTCCTCGCCGGCCGCTACCTGCAGGTGTTCGAGGAGATCGCGGCGGTCCGGGAGGCCTGCGGGGCCGCGCACCTCAAGGTGATCCTGGAGACCGGCGAGCTGGCCACGCTCGACAACGTGCGCCGCGCGGCCTGGCTGGCGCTGCTCGCCGGCGGCCACGTGATCAAGACCTCGACCGGCAAGGTGTCGCCGGCCGCCACGCCGCCCACCTCGCTGGTCATGCTCGAGGCGGTGCGCGACTTCGCCATCGCCACCGGCGACAAGTGCGGCGTCAAGCTGGCCGGCGGCATCCGTACCGCCAAGGAGGCGGTGCGCTACCTCGTCCAGGTCAACGAGGTCGCCGGGCCGGAGTGGCTCGACCCGGCCCTGTTCCGGATCGGCGCGTCCAGCCTGCTCAACGACCTCATCCTGCAGCGCCAGAAGGAGCGCACCGGCGCCTACTCCGGCCCCGACTACGTCACCCTCGACTGATCCCGGCGGCGGGCCCGCGTCCCCGCCGGCCGCAGCACCGAGTCGAGCAGGCCGGGGAAGCGCTCGTCCAGCTCGTCCCGGCGCAGCGACACCACCCGCTGCCGGCCGGCCGGGACGTTGCGGACCACGCCGGCCTCCCGCAGCGTCTTGAGGTGATGGGAGAACGTCGACTTCGGCGCCGCCGGGTCGACCGCCTGGCAGTTCGCGACGGTCTGCGGCCCGTCCCGGGCGATCAGCCGGACCAGCTCCAGCCGGGACGGGTCGCTGAGCGCGAACAGCACCTCGGTCAGCTCGACGTCGGCCAGGTCCGGGTGGGGCAGGTCACGGGTTGTGGCGGGCATAACAGTTCGACTTCCTTGGAACTATCCGTCGGGGCGGTCGCGTTCCGACCGTTCGATACAACTCGAACGGTCAGCGAATCGGAGCCCATGATGCCCGCACTGCGACCAGCCTCACACCCCGGCAGCACCCTCCGGCTGCCCCGCGCCGCCGCGTTCTGGGTCGTCGGCGGCACGGTCGCCGCGCTGCTGGCCGCGTCCAGCGCGCCCAGCCCGCTCTATCCGATCTACCAGCAGGAGTTCAGGTTCTCCGCGCTGGAGCTGACCGCGATCTTCGCGGTCTACGTCCTCGCCGTGCTGCTGAGCCTGCTCACCGTCGGCCGGCTGTCCGACTTCACCGGGCGCCGGCCGGTGCTCGCCGGCGCGCTGGTGGTCGAGGCGGCCGCGATGGCGGTGTTCCTGACCGCCGAGGGCACGCACTGGCTGCTCGCCGCCCGGGTCGTGCAGGGACTCGCCACCGGCGCCGCGATCGGCGTGCTCGGGGCCTACCTGCTCGACCTGCAGCCGGCCGACGGACGCCGGCTGGGCTCGCTGGTCAACAGCGTGGCGCCGGCCGTCGGACTCGGCATCGGCGCGCTCGGCACCGGCCTGCTGGTGCAGTACGGCCCGTACCCGACCCGGCTCACCTTCGCCCTGCTCGCCGGCGTGTTCGCGGTGCTGGCCGCGGTGACCGCGACGCTGCCGGAGACGGTACGGCCGGTGCCGGGCGCGCTCGCCTCGCTGCGGCCGCAGGTGGCGGTGCCGGCCCGGGCGCGGCGACCGTTCGCCGCCGCACTGCCGACGATGCTGTCGACCTGGGCGCTCGGCGGCCTGATGTTCTCCGTCGGGGGGTCCGTCGTCCGGACCGTGTTCGACCGGCCGAGCACCGCCGTCGTCGGCGTCGTCCTCGGCATCTTCGCCGGCGCCGCCGCTGCCACCGGAGTCCTGGTCAGCCCGCTCAGCCCGGAGCGCATCGAGCGGCTCGGCACGGTGGCCCTCGCAGTCGGCGCCGGCGTCTTCCTGGTCGCGCTGGAAGTCTCGTCGCTGGCGCTGTTCGTCGTGGCCGGCGCCCTGGCCGGCAGCGGTTTCGGCTCGGCCTTCCTCGGCTCGATGCGGTCGCTGACCCAGCTGGCCGAGCCGCACGAGCGCGCCGCGCTGCTCTCCGCCGTGTTCGTCGCCAGCTACCTCGCGCTCAGCGTTCCCGCGCTGGCCGCCGGCGTCCTGATCCCGCGGATCGGGCTGCTGGACACCACCGTCGGGTACGCCGGCCTGGTCGGGCTCGGCGCGCTGGCCAGCCTCGCGCTGCCCGTCCTGGCCCGCCCGGCCGGCATCGCCGCCCCGGGCCGGCCAGCGGCCGCGCCAGACTCACCGTGCTGGACGTGCTGACCGGTCCGAGGGGATTGCCTCCCGCGGCGGCCGGCGCGACCATCGCGGCACGTGGCTCGGAGGCCGGCAATGGCGTTGCGGATCGTCTGCATGTGTGGATACGTCATCCAGGGTGGCGACGACGATGAGCTCTGGGCGAACGCGCAGGACCACATGGACGTGCTGCACCCGGAGCTGGTCGGCAACGTCAGCCGCGAGGACATCCTCGCCCAGGCGGAGCTGCTAGGTCCGGTGCAGCAGCCGCTGGTGGACGGCGCGCAGGGACGCATTGGGCGGGACCCCGAGGTCGTCCCTGAGCAGTAGCCGTAGCCGCTCGTACGTACGCAGCGCCTCGGCGACGTTGCCGCGCCGCTCGAGCGCCTCGATGAGGATCAGGTAGCCGGTCTCCCGGTACGGAGCGAGCTCGGTCAGCATCCGCGCCCGCTCCTCCGCCTGCGCGAGTGCGGGTCCGCCGAGCCCGAGACCGGCCGCGGCGAAGCACTCAAGCCCACGCAGCCGGACCTCGGCCAGCCGACGCCGCCACTCGTCCACCCAGGCCGCCTCGAGGCCGACCAGGAACGGCCTGGTGGCGACGTGGTAGGCGATCCCGGCCGGGCCCCACGCCTGCGCCCAGCGCTGCTGCGCGATGCAGGTCTCCGCCCGGTGCGCGCCCTCCAGCGCCGCCTCGGTGTCGACGAACGTGTTGGCCGGCAGCAGCAGCTCGATCTCCGTCCGCCCGCGCAGGCGGTCGGCGCCGAGGCCGCGCCGCAGCTTGGACAGCTGCACGCTCAGCGCGTTCCCGGCCTCCGCCGGTGCGTCCTCGCCCCAGCCGGCCATCAGCAGCTCGTCCCGCGGCAGCGGCCGGGTCCGGTTGAGGACGAGGTACGCAAACAGCAGCCGCCCCCGGCGGCCGGGCAGCGCGTCCTCGAACCGAATGCCGTCGATCTCCGCGACGAAGTGGCCGCACAGCTGGATCCGGGACCCGATCGAGCCGCTCACCGTACGACCCCGGGCACGGCGGTCCCGACCGCCTCGGACATGCCGAAAGCTTACGGAAAGGTCCGGGAAGGATCGCCGCAACCGGCCGCTGGCACGCTCGGTCCGCTGCCGGCAGCGGCCGGCCGCGGGACCGCGGAGGAGCAGCCATGACAGCCAACGTCGAGAACTACCGCGCCGGGCACGAGGCCTTCAACCGCAGGGACTTCACCGCCATGACGCAGCACTACGCACCGGGCATCTCCTGGACCGACCACGCCCAGGGGCGCACGTTCGGCACGCCGGAGGAGTTCAGGACGGAGTTCCTGGCCGGCTGGCTGGGGGTGTCCTCGGACATCCGTATCTCGGACGCCGGCTACCTCGACGCGGGTGGGACGGTCGTGTCCACGTTCACCGTGAGCGGCACGCAGGACGGGCCGCTCGGACCGTTCCCCGCCACCGGCAAGGAGTTCGCGCTGTCGCTGTGCGAGATGTGGCACTTCGACGCCGCCGGCCAGGTCATCGGCGGCGACCTTTACTACGACCAGCTCTCCCTGCTCACGCACCTCGGTCTGATGCCGCAGCCGTCGGGCACGTAGTCGCTCGCCGCCCGGTTGGTCTTGGCCCGGCGGTCCGGGGCGGAGGCCGCCCCGGACCGCCGGCTGGCTCAGGAGTCGTCGCTGAAGGTGCCTCCGAAGATGTCGGAGTCGCCGAACCTCGGCGGGCACTGCGTATTCGGACCCGGGCGCAGTGCGTCCGAGGGGGCTTCCGGCAACTCGCCGGACTCCGCCGGGTCCTCGGCCTCGTCGGCGTCCCGTGGCTCGGTGCTGCCGGCCACCACATCGTTGACGAACGCCTGCCGGTAGGTGTTGATCGCCGGGCAGACCGCGCCGTTGCGCATGTCGTTCCACACCCCGGAGCCGAAGTCACGGGTGGCCACCGCGTAGTTGTAGTCGCCCAGGAACTCCGACGTCAGGCCGTTCGCACTGGACGCCCGCCCGTCGCCGACCGCGCCGCGCAGCAGGGTGGTCCAGGCGCCGATCGCCCCGCTGGCCGCGGTGATGTCTGCGTGCCGGACCACGCCGAGCATCCGCCGTGGCGAGGTGGTGTCGCTGCGCCACGGGTCCAGCCAGGCGTTGTAGATCAGGTACGCGTCGGTGCCGTCCGGCGAGATCGCGATCGCCGGGAAGTTGGCCCGGTCCGCGCCCTCGCTGGCCAGCGCCGGCGCCGAGTAGCTCTGGCCGCCGTTCGTGGAGCTGATCACGAACGCCCGCTCGTTGTTCGTACCGGCCCGGTCGTCCGACCACGATACGAGGATCTGGTCAGTGGCGTCCGCTCCGGTCGGCGCCCCGTTGGCGATGTCGATGCTCGGGAAGATGCTGGTCCGGGCACCGGCGATGCCGTCGATCGTGAACCGACCCTGCGCCGGGTCGAACTGGCCGATGCCCGCGACGGTCACGATCGCCCGCGGGCGCTCGAAGTTCGCGCCGCCGTCGAACGACCGCGCCTGGAAGAACACGCCCTGCCGGGTGCGAATGTCGGTGCCGACCCAGACGACGTACACCACGCCGGCGCTGTCGGTCCGGACCGCGCAGCCCTGCCGGCCGCCGGTCTGGTTGTTGTTCGTCGCCGGGGTGAGCTGGCGGGTTCGCCAGGTGTCACCGCCGTCGGTGGACCGGGCGAACAGCACGGGCTCCGGAGCCCCGCCCTGGCCGACGCTGCGGAAGCCGACGTTGCACTCGTAGACGTTGCCGAAGTGCGGGCTGGACTCGGCGTTGTCCGCCCAGATCTGCTCCTTGTCGCTGAACAGAGCGGTGTTCTGCCGCGTGACGATCACCGGGTCCATCCAGGCATCGTTGTCCCCGGCGATGGCGCCGGCGATGTCGTCGGTCCGGGAGACCGCGATGGCCGCCGCACCCGGGAAGGCCGACCGACCAGGGGCGTTGACCGCGATGTTGGAGTAGTACAGCCGCTGGCCGTTCGCCCAGGAGAAGGTCCCGTCGGCACCGCGCACCGGACCGAACGCCAGCTCCGGGTCGCCGTTGGACTGCAGCCCGTTCTCGAAGTAGTTCGGCAGCGTGCCGATCGGCCCGTTCGGGTCGGGTACGCAGCCGGTGTCGCCGGGCGGTGGGACGCCCGGAGCGAGGTCGGGCCGGCCCAGGCAGCTCGGCGTGACCCGAGCGGAGAAGCCGGTGTAGGTCGGCTGGGTCCAGGTCCGACCCGAGTCGGTGGAGAACTGGATCCCGGAGACGCCGACGCCCGGAGTGAACGGGCAGGTGCGGTCGTCGCCCGCGTTGCAGGCCTCCTCGTCGATGTTGTCATTCGCGCCGGCCGCCAGGACGTTGGGGTGGATCGGGTTCACGGCCAGTCCCGGCTCGTTCTGCTTGTTCTGCGAGAACAGGTTGTCGTTACTGCCGACGGTCACCTCGGTCGAGCCACCCGGGGTGATGGGGGCCGCGTACGCGGGGCCGGCCAGGAGGGCCAGGACCGGAAGCAGCGCAGCGATCGCTACTAGGCGACGTGTTCGCATGACACTCCTCGGATTTCGACGGACTCATGCATGGCGCGCCACCCCGGTCGTCGCAGCCCGACTCCGCCCTTCCGGCAGCGGTGGTCGCAGACGGAGCTTGTCGTGGTTGTGGTGAAATCGCAACGCTGACTTTCCGTGGTCGGTGGGCGCGGAGGGTCTTTAGGTCCCGTGCAGGAGACCGGCAGCCCGGATGACGCCGTCGCGGATCGCGGTCCCGGTGAGGTTGCCGAAGCCGAGGACGAGCCGGGGCGGGTCGGCGGCGCCGGTGGCGCGGTGCGGGCTCATCCCGTAGAGGCCGACGCCGCGCGCACGGGCCTGCTCGACCACGGCCGCCTCGGTGACGCCCGCAGGCAGCGCGGCGACCGCGTGGAAGCCGGCGGCGAGGCCGGTCAGCGCGACGCCCGGCGCGCGCTCGGCCAGCGTGCGGACGAGCACCTCCCGCTTGGCCGCGTACGAGCGGCGCATCCGGCGCAGGTGCCGGTCGAACCGGCCGGACTCGACCAGCCGCGCCAGCACGAGCTGGTCGAGCCCGGGTGAGCCGCGGTCGGTGCGCACCTTGAGGTCGGCGACCGGGTCGACCAGGTCGGCCGGGCAGAGCAGCCAGCCCAGCCGCAGCGCCGGCGCCAGCGACTTGCTCACCGTGCCGATCGTGACCACCCGGTCCGGGGCGAGGCCCTGCACGGCTCCGACCGGCTCCCGGTCGTACCGGAACTCGGCGTCGTAGTCGTCCTCCACCACCCACCCGCCGGTACGCCGGGCCCAGTCGGCCAGTGCCCGCCGCCGCGCCGGCGACAGCACGACGCCGGTCGGCCACTGGTGCGCCGGCGTGACGACGACCGCACCCGCGCCGGACGCGGCCAGCTCGTCCACCCGCAGGCCCTGCTCGTCGACCGGGACCCGGACCACCGACATGCCGGCGAGATCGGCGGCGATCCGGCCGGTCTCGTCGTACCCGGGGTCCTCGAAGGCGACCCGCTCGACGCCGCGGCCGGCCAGCGTCGCCAGCGCCAGGTTGAGGCCCTGGGAGAAGCCGGTGCAGACGACCGTCCGGTCCGGGTCGGCGGCCGCACCCCGGACCCGGCCGAGGTAGCTGGCCAGCACGGTGCGCAGCACCTCGGCGCCGCGCGGGTCGCCGTAGTCGAACGCCGCGGTGGCGGCCGACCGGCACACCTCGGCGACCGTCCTGGCCCAGTCGGCCCGCGGGAACGAGGACAGGTCCGGCACGGCCGGGCGGAAGTCGACCCACAGCCGGGCCGCCGCGCCGGCCGGAGGGGGCGCCGGTGCGGCTGCCGACCGTGCCGTGTCGGCGACCCGGGTGGCCGAGCCGGGGCGGGCGACCAGGTAGCCCTCGGCCTGCAGCTGGTCGAAGCAGTCGACGACCATCCCGCGGGAGACGCCGAGGCCGCGGGCCAGCTCCCGGGTGGACGGCAGCCGCTCGCCCGGCCGCAGCCGGCCGGCCCGGATCGCCTCCCGCAGCCCCCGCTCCAGCTGGGTGCGCAGCAGGTCCGGGCCGTCCCGGTCGAGCGGGACCAGCAGCTCCGGGCTCAAACCGGTCCACTGGACTGGCACGGAACTGGACCTTACCGCGGACCAGTACGGCGGCGAGGCTGCTGGCATGACCACGACCGCCGCCGCGCCGCCCCGCCTGCTGACCCCGGCCGCCGTCCGGCTGCTCGCCGTCGACGTCGCCGCGATGACCAGCTTCTACCTGCTGCTCTCGACGGTCCCGCTGTACGCGTCCGAGCGCGGGATCGGCGCCGCCGGTGCCGGGCTGTCGACCGGCGTGCTGATGGTCACGGCGGTCGCCGCCGAGCTCGCCACCCCGGCGCTGGCGGCGCGGGTCGGCTTCGGCCGGCTGCTCGCCGCCGGGCTGGTGCTGCTCGGGGCGCCGGCGCTGGCGCTGCCCGCGGTCGGCGGGCTGGTCGGCCTGCTGGCGGTGGCGGCGGTCCGCGGCTGCGGGTTCGCGATCGTCGTGGTCGCGATCGGCGCGCTGGCCGCGCACGCCGTCCCGGCGCAGCGCCGCGGCGAGGGGCTCGGCGTGTTCGGCCTCGCCGCGACGGTGCCGGCCGTGGTCGCGCTGCCGCTCGGGGTCTGGCTGGCCGGCCTGGTCGGCTTTCCCGCGGTGTTCGCGATCGGGGCGGCGGCCGCGGTGCTCGCCGCGCTGCTGGTGCCGGGATCGCCCGCCGCGGCGGCCGGGGATCGGGTCCGGCTGGCACTGCCGGCCGACGTGCTGCGGCCGGCGGTGGTGTTCTTCGCGACCGCGGTCGCCGGTGGCGTGGTGGTCGCGTTCCTGCCCGGCGCGGTCGGCGGCGTGGCCGCGCCGGCGCTGCTCGTGCAGGCCGCGACCGCGACGCTGACCCGCTGGCTGGCCGGGCGGTACGCGGACCGGCGCGGCGGCGCGCGGCTGCTCGTCCCCGCGGTCGTGCTGGCCGCGGCCGGGATGGCGACCGCGGCCGCCACCGGCAGCGGGATCGCCGTGCTCGCCGGGATGGCGCTGTTCGGGACCGGCTTCGGGCTCGCGCAGGCGGCGAGCCTCACCACGATGCTGCAGCGGGTCGCCCCGGACCGGTACGGCGCGGTGAGCGCGGTCTGGAATGCGGCGTACGACCTGGGCTGGGGCGTCGGTGCCATCGGCGTCGGCCTGGTGGTGGCGAGCCTCGGCGCGCCGGCCGGCTTCGTCACCGCCGCGCTGCTCACGCTCGTCGCGCTCCCGCTGGCGACCCGCCGCCGGTAAGACCACGCCGCCGTGGCCCGCCGCCGGCACGACGCGCCGGCGGCAAACTGTCCGGAATCGGCGACGACCGCGTGCGGGACCGCTACCGTACGTGCTGTGTTCCTCACTCCGCAGGAGACGACGCTCGCCGCTGCGGCCATTGCCGCGGCAGCCGCCTTGCTGGGTGTCTACCTGACCGCCCGCCGGGACGACCGCCGGGTGCGGCGGGAGCGCGAGCGGCAGGACGCGATGGAGCGGGACCGGTGGACCCGGGAGGACCGGGCCATCTGGGGCGAGCGGCGGTTCGAGGCGCACACCGCGTTCGCCCACGCGACGCTGGAGGCGCTGCGCTACTGCGAGTCGGCCGGGGAGTATGCGCCGGAGCTCGGCAACGCCCCGCGCGACCCGGAGTCGGTCAGCTCGCTGATGCTGCGCAACCGGGCGGTCAGCGACGCGCTGGTGATGCTGGAGCTGCGGGCGTCCGCGCCGGTGCGGGAGGCGGCCGAGGCGGCCGCCGACGCGTTGCGGCAGGCGTCGGCCGCGGCGTACGCGATCGTCGGCAGCCGTGGGACCCCCGAGCAGGTCGAGTCCTGGACCGACCTGACCAAGCGGGCGAAGGCGGCCAGGGACAGCTACCTCGAGCTCGCCCAGGCCGAGCTCGGCAGCGCCTGACCCCGACGCCGCCGTGCCGCGGCCGGGGACGGTACGGGCGGCCGGCAATAGAGTGGTGACATGGCCGACTGGGAGTACGCGCCGGCGCCGGAGTCGAGGGCGATCGGACGGCTGCGCGAGTCGTACGGGATGTTCGTCGACGGCGAGTTCAGCGGCGGCGACGGTGGCACGCTCAAGACCGTCAACCCGGCCGACGAGGAGGTGCTGGCCGAGGTCGCGGTCGCCGGCGAGGCGGACGTCGACCGGGCCGTCGCCGCCGCCCGCCGGGCGTACGAGACGACCTGGGGGCCGATGCCGGGGCGGGACCGGGCGAAGTACCTGTTCCGGATCGCGCGGATCGTCCAGGAACGCTCGCGCGAGCTGGCGGTGCTGGAGACGCTCGACAACGGCAAGCCGATCAAGGAGTCGCGCGACGTCGACGTCCCGCTGGCCGCGGCGCACTTCTTCTACCACGCCGGCTGGGCCGACAAGCTGGCCTACGCGATCCCCGGCCGGCCCGACCCGCGCCCGCTCGGCGTCGCCGGCCAGGTCATCCCGTGGAACTTCCCGCTGCTGATGGCGGCCTGGAAGCTCGCGCCCGCGCTGGCCGCCGGCAACACCGTGGTGCTCAAGCCGGCCGAGACGACCCCGCTGACCGCCCTCGTGCTGGCCGAGATCTGCCAGCAGGCCGACCTTCCACCGGGCGTGGTCAACGTGCTGCCCGGCGCAGGCGCGACCGGCGCGGCGCTGGTCCGCCACCCCGGCATCGACAAGGTCGCGTTCACCGGCTCGACCGAGGTCGGCCGGGAGATCCAGCGCACGCTGGCCGGCACCGGCAAGCGGCTGACCCTGGAGCTCGGCGGCAAGGCCGCGAACGTCATCTTCGACGACGCCCCGCTCGACCAGGCGGTCGAGGGGATCGTCAACGGGATCTTCTTCAACCAGGGGCACGTCTGCTGCGCCGGTTCCCGGCTGCTGGTGCAGGAGTCCGTGTACGACGAGGTGATCGCGAAGCTGCAGCGCCGGCTCGGCACGCTGCGGATGGGCGACCCGCTGGACAAGAACACCGACCTCGGCGCGATCAACTCGGCCGAGCAGTTGGCCAGGGTGCGCGAGCTGTCCGACATCGGCGAAGCCGAGGGCGCGCACCGGTGGTCGCCGGCCTGCCCGATCCCCGAGCGCGGCTACTGGTTCCCGCCGACCGTCTTCACCGACGTCACCCAGTCCTCCCGGATCGCCCGGGACGAGGTGTTCGGCCCGGTGCTCGCGGTGCTCACCTTCCGCACGCCGGCCGAGGCGGTGGAGAAGGCCAACAACACGCCGTACGGGTTGTCGGCCGGGGTGTGGACCGAGAAGGGCTCGCGGATCCTCTGGATGTCGCGGCAGCTTCGGGCCGGCGTGGTCTGGTCGAACACGTTCAACAAGTTCGACCCCACCTCGCCGTTCGGCGGCTACAAGGAGTCCGGGTTCGGTCGCGAGGGCGGCCGGCAGGGGCTGGAGGCATACCTCGATGTCTGAGCGGCTCGGCGTCCGCAAGACCTACAAGCTCTACATCGGCGGGGCGTTCCCGCGGTCGGAGTCCGGGCGGTCGTACGAGGTGTCCACAGTGGATGGTCGGTTCCTGGCCAACGCGGCGCAGGCGTCCCGCAAGGACGTGCGGGACGCGGTGGTCGCGGCCCGCAAGGCGCAGCCGGGCTGGGCGAAGGCGACCGCGTACAACCGGGGGCAGGTGCTCTACCGGGTCGCCGAGATGCTGGAGGGCCGGCGGGACCAGTTCGTCGCCGAGCTCGGCGACTCCGGGGCGGCCGATCCGGAGTCCGAAGTGGACGGTGCGATCGACCGCTGGGTCTGGTATGCGGGCTGGGCGGACAAGGTGACCGCGGTCCTGGGCGCGGTGAACCCGGTGGCCGGGCCATACTTCGACTTCTCGCTGCCCGAGCCGACCGGCGTGGTCGGCGTCATCGCACCGCAGCGCTCGGCCCTGCTCGGGCTGGTCAGCGTCGTCGCGCCGGTGATCGCCACCGGCAACACCTGCGTGGTCGTCGCCGCCACCGACCGGCCGCTGCCGGCGATCACGCTGGCCGAGGTGCTGGCCACCTCCGACCTCCCCGGCGGCGTGGTCAACCTGCTCACCGGGTCGGCCGCCGAGCTCGCCCCGTGGCTGGCCGCGCACGCCGACGTCAACGCGCTCGACCTCGCCGGCGTCGAGCCGGAGGCCGCGGTGGACCTGGAGCGGGCGGCGGCGCAGACGGTGAAGCGGGTGCTGCCGGCCCCGGCCGCGGAGCCGGACTGGACGGCCGACCCCGGCACCAGCCGCCTCTCCCGCTTCCTCGAACTCAAGACGGTCTGGCACCCCATGGGTGTGTGAGCACGCCACGGTCGAGGTTCCGGTGCCGGCCGGGTGGACCGCGCGCAGCAGCGGCAGCGGGGTCGGCTGGTGGTCGCGGGTGGGCCAGGTCGACCGGCGCGACCCGTCCGGCCGGCTGCTGGTGCGGGTCCGCAACCAGCCGGCGACCGGGGAGACCGAGGACGGGTCGCTGCTGGCCGTCATCGCGGGCTGCGGCGCTGTGCCGGGCGCCGTGGTCGCCGTCCGCCACGCTCCGCACCAGGCCCGCATCTGCTTGCGCGAGGCCGACTGAACCGTCGACGTGCCCGTCGGCGGTCGGCCACGGGTCGCCCAGGTGTCGGCGTGGGTGTTGAACGGGCAGGTGATCACCGTCTACACGTCCGGTCCGGCCGACTCCGACGCCGCCGTGCTGACCGTGCATGACCACGCCACCGACCTGGCGGTCTGGACCCACATCGGGCCCGAGGCCGGTTAGAGGCGGTCTCCCGATTCACGATGGATGCGGACGGCCTTCAGGCGGCGTCCGGCGAGCCGGAGGGGTCGGCCGATACCGGGGTTGTCTCGGTCGATCCCCGACAACGCCGCCGCTCGTCGCCCGCGCCGCCAGTGAGTCCGGAGACCCGCCCTGGGCCGGATGGGTCGGACGGACAACGTCGAGTTGCTGAGGTCAGCCGGTCCCGGCCGCGGCCACGGCCAGGCTGTGCACCACGGCGTCGGCGGTGTCGGCCGCGGCCGGCTCCTTGACCTGGACGTAGACGGTGAAGTCGCGGCCGGGCGGCTGCAGCACCGCCTCGACGTAGGCCATCGGGGAGCCGGCGCACTGCCGGCGGGTCAGCGTGCCGGACAGGCCGGAGCCGGTCAGCGGGCGGCTCGGGTCCGCCGGGCAGGACGCCGCGACGCTGCGGGCGAGCAGCGCCTCCGGGGACACGCCGTCGGCGCGGCCGGCGAACACACCCGGCACGTCGGTGGTCGGGTCGGTCCACCGGGTCACGTCCGGCGAGGCGGCGAGCGCGATCCCGGACCGGCCGGCCGCCCCGTACGGGCCGAGGTCCCAGCCGGACCGGCGTACCTGCCGGGCCCAGTCGTGCGGGACGCGCAGCCGGATCGTGCCGTCCGCGGTGGCGACCGTGACGTCCCGCCGCGCCCAGAGCAGCCCGGCCACGGTGCCGGCGGCGGCCAGCACGAGCAACGCGACGAGCCCGACCACGAGCAGCCGGCGGTGCCGTCGCGGCCGGGTCAGGACCAGCGTGTCCTCGGTGGGTGCGGCGGGCTCCGCCAGCAGCCGCTCCCCCGCCTCGTCGCTGCCGTTCCGTATCGCGGCCGCGTCGAGCGCGTCGGCGAGCGCGGCCGCGGACCGATAGCGGTCCTCGGGCCTGGTCGCGAGCGCGCGGGCGACCACGGCCTCGACCGGCGCCGGCACCTCCGGCCGCAGCGAGCGCACCGGCGGCGGGGGCTCGTCCTGCTTGGGCGGTACGCCGGTGAGCAGGTGGTGCAGCACGGCGCCGAGCGCGTACACGTCGGCGCGGGCGTCCAGCGGCGCGTCCCCCGGCCTGGCCTGCTCCGGTGCCATGTAGCCGGGGGTGCCGACGGCGAGCGTGAAGCCGGACCCGTGCGCCGCCGCCTTGGCCAGGCCGAGGTCGGCGACCAGCACCCGCTCGGTGCCGTCCGGCGCCGACCGGAGCAGCACGTTGCCCGGGTTCACGTCCCGGTGGATCACGCCGACCTGGTGCAGCACGGCGAGCCCACGCGCGATGTCCGCGCCGTACCGCAGCGCCGCGTCGACCGGCAGCGGTCCGTCGGCGAGCCGGTCGGCCAGCGTGCCGCGGTCCGCGTACGTCATCACGAAGTAGGGCCGGCCGTCCGGCAGCTCGCCGATGTCGTGCACCCGGACCACCCGGTCGGAGTCGGCCCGGCGCAGGATCCTCGCCTCGTCCTCGAACCGCGTCCGGACGTCGAGCCGGTGCGCCCAGTTGTCGGCCAGCACCTTGACCGCGACCGGAGCGTCGAGCACCTCGTCCCGCGCCAGCCAGACGGTGGCGAACCCGCCGCTGCCGATCCGCCGCACCACCCGGTAGCGGCCGAAGCGGTCCGGTGTGGTCACCGCGCCATCATGGCGGTACGACCGAACGGAGAAGAGGGGCGATGACCATCGAGACGGGGGTGGCCGACCCGGAGGCGCTGGCCCGCCGCGCCGCCGACGGCGACCGCGCGGCGCTCGACGAGCTGCTGCGGCTGATCGAGCCGCGGGTGCTGCGCCAGGTGAGCCGGTTCCTGCCCTATCGGCAGGACGCCGAGGAGGCCACCCAGGACGTGCTGCTGAAGGTGGCGACCCGGATCGGCACGTTCGAGGGCCGGTCGAAGTTCTCCACCTGGCTGTACGAGGTGACCGCCAACCAGGCCCGGCAGACCTACCGGTCGCTGCGCCGGCGCGCGGCCGAGTCGACCACGGACGTGCCGGTGGAGCGGCCGGACCCGCGGACCACGAGCGTGATCGCCGGCTCCCGGCTGGACCTGCTCGACGCGCTGGAGCGGCTCGAGACCGAGCACCCGGATCTGGTCCGCGCGTTCGTGCTTCGCGACCTGTCCGACCTCGAGTACGCGGACATCGCCCGGCTGCTCGACGTCCCGGTAGGGACGGTGAAGGCCCGCATCCACCACGCCCGCCGGTACGTGCGGGAAAGCCTCGACGGCTCCCGCTGATCGGCGGGCCGCGCTGGGGATAGGCTTCCGCGGTGACCAGCGCCGCCGACGCCTCCGTCGTCCCGATCCGGCTGACCCTGGACGGGCGGACCGGGGTGACCCTGTGGGCCACGCCGTGGGAGGAGGACGGCGAGGAGTGGCAGGCATTCCTCGGCGCCGGCCAGCACGTGCTGGTCTTCGGCACGACCGCGGAGATGTCCGCCCACCTGCGGTCCGGCGAGGAGAACGACCTCACCGACCACCCGCGGTGGAAGGACCTGCTGCAGCTCACCCCGGGCGAGCTCGAGCCCGACGACGACTACGTCTTCGACCTCGACGGCGCATACGAGCTGGCGCTGTCCGATCCCGATCCCTACACCGTCTCCGAGCTGTCCGACCTGGTCGACCTGGTGCAGCGGGTCGCCGAGGTGTGCGACGACGGGACGCTGCTGCGGCTGGTCGAGGAGACCCCGGAGTTCGCCCAGCTGCTCGCCGACGACGCGTCGTTCTCCGGCACCGACGGCGAGGCCCGGTGGACCAGCGTCGGCTCGGTCGTCGAGCGGTCCTGGGAGCCGCTGCTCGAGCGGTTCAGCAGGTTGATCGAGTGGCGCGGCACCGAGGTGCTGGCCGAGGACCTCGAGACCGACGAGGACGAGGACGACGACGAGGACATCGACGTGGTCGACCTCGACGACGACACCGAGGACGACACCGAGGACGACGACACCGAGGACGGGGCCGGGCAGCAGCCCGAGCGGCCGCGGTCACGAGTGGTGGAAGACCTGGAGGAGGTGGCCCGCGCCGCCGTCGGCTCGTCCGGCGAGCCCGACGTCGAGGAGGACGAGGACCCGACCGAAGGCGGGACCTACTCGATCTGGGAGGTGGCCGGCATCCTCCCGCTGTCGGTCACGCTGCCCTCGGGCACCGGCTACACGCTGCGGACCTACAACGGGGAGGACGACGACCCGGTCTTCCTCGGGTCCGACCTGACCGTCTACCTCTTCCGCACCGCCCAGGGCCTCGTCGACTACGTCCACGCCGGCGACGAGCACGACCTGGCCGAGATGGTGACCTGGCCGGACATCGTCGACGCGGAGGAGCTGCCGGTGGAGCCCGACCCGCAGGAGGTGTACGACCTGCGCGGGCCGAGCGAGGACGCGATCGAGCTCGCCCTGGAGCTGGCCGACTACTGCGACCTCAAGGGCGTCACCCGGACGCTGAACCGCCGCCCGGCCGGCGACATCCCGTTCGACACCTGGACCGCCGCGGTCACCGAGCTGGAGACCTGCATCCGCTGGGAGGACTGAAACGGGTGCAGCCGTACTGGCTGAGCCGACCGGGACCGCCGCCGGACCCGGCACCCCCGCACGGTTCGAGCTGCCGGCCGGCCGGTTCGAGCGGGAGCCCGCGTACGTCGAGGGCGGCCGGCGGGTGCTCACCGCGCAGGCCGCCTGCCTGGAACCGGTGGAGCCGCTGGCGAAGCTGGCGGTCGAGCCGGCCGACTTCCCGATCCGGATCCGGGGCTACGACCTGGACACGCACCTCGCCCGGATCGAGGCCGATCCGGGCGGTTTCCCGTGGCTGGCCGCGGACGAGATCTGACCGCCGGAGCGGGCGTGGGGTGGAAGTCGGGCCGGAAGTGTGCCCGATAGGGCCTGGCCGGAGCGCGCGCTGCTCCATACTGTCCGGTCGTGACCGAACCGGACCGGTGGCGTGACTGGACGCTGGTCGCCCTGGCGACCCGGCGCCCGTCCGGCTCGTCCCGGGCCGAGCGCGAGGTGAGCGTGATCGAACAGGTCGCGATCCTGTTCGCGGACCGGTTCGAGCCCGCCGACCGGGCGTACGACGCGGGCAGCCACCCGCAGTGGCACGGGCGGGTCCGCGCCGTCCTCGCCGACCTGCGCGAGCACGGGCTGCTCGGGCCGCGCGACGTGCTCGCGCCGGCCGGGCAGGCGGAGGCCGACCGGGCCCGGGACGCGGCCGCCGCGGCCGGCCCGGCGCGGTCGGACACCGCGGTGCCGCCGGACGGCCCGCTCCCACTGCTCACGCCCGGCGTGATCGCGACCCCGCTGCGCGACCCGGCCGCCCGCCGGAGGATGGGCTTCCACGCTGCCGAGGACGCGCCGAACCCGGTGATGGCGGAGCTCAACCTGCGCTGCGAGGGCGGTGCCGACGGCGCGTTCCGGCGGCTGGACCGGCTCTGGGAACGGGTCACCGGCGGCCCCGGCCCGACCCGCATCTCCGAGCAGTACGCGACCGGATCCCTGTCGCTGCAGCAGATGAAGCGGCTCGTCGCCGCCGACGCGGTCCCCGAGGTCTGGTCGCAGCGCGCCCTGCACCGGCTCTGGCCCGACTTCCCGGTGAAGCCGCACATCGACGGCTCCTGCGTCACGATCAAGGCCGACGCGGCCCGCCGCGCCTTCAACGCGTACGGCGACCGGATCGTCTGGGCGGTCGTGGACAGCGGGATCTGGGCGGACCACCCGCATTTCGCCGCGCACCACACGCTCGACCATCCGGACGTCCGCGACCTGCACCGGGTGTTCCCGCCCGACGGCGGCCCGGCCACCGGCGACGGCGCCCTGTGCGACGAGACCGGCCACGGCACGCACGTCGCCGGGATCATCGCCGGCGCGATCGACCCGTGGCTGGCCGCCGCCACCGGGCGGTCGGTCCGGGTCACCGCCAACCGCTACAACGTGGAGAACCCGCGCGAGCCGCTCCGGGTCCCCCGCGAGGTCGGCGACACCTCGCTGCTGGCGGGCATGGCGCCGCGGGCCCGGCTGGTCAGCCTCAAGGTGCTCGGCGCCGGCGGCACGACCGAGGACCGGGTGGGCCGGCTGATCCGCGCGCTGGCCTACGTCCGCCACGTCAACGGCGAGGGCGTCGAGGGGATGCGCATCCACGGCGTGAACCTCAGCCTCGGGTACGAGTTCGACCCGGAGTGGTTCGCCTGCGGGCAGAGCCCGCTGTGCAAGGAGGTCGACAAGCTGGTCCGGTCGGGCGTCGTGGTGGTCGTCGCGGCGGGCAACTCCGGCTACGGCACGCTGACCACGACGATGGACGCACCCAACCGGTTCGGCCTCGGCATGACCATCAACGACCCGGGCAACGCCGAGCGTGCGATCACCGTGGGCTCGACCCATCGCGACTCGCCGCACACCTACGGGGTGTCCTACTTCTCCTCGAAGGGACCGACCGGCGACGGCCGGCGCAAGCCGGACCTGGTCGCGCCCGGCGAGCGGATCACCTCGTGCGCCGCCGGCGGCAACCTCGCCGCGGTCGCCGCCGGCCCGCCCGACCCGACCGCGGCCGTGTACGTCGAGGACAGCGGCACCAGCATGGCCGCACCGCACGTGTCCGGCGCGATCGCTGCGCTGCTGTCGGTGCGGCGGGAGTTCATCGGCCGGCCGGACGAGGTCAAGGAGATCGTCCTGAAGGCGGCGACCTCGCTCGGCCGGGGGCCGGACTTCGAGGGCGGCGGCCTGCTCGACCTCATGCGGGCACTGCAATCGGTATGACCGGGGGGCGGACGAGATGACGACGATGGCCGGACTGCGGTTCTGGGAGCTGACCTTCGACAAGGACGGCGACACCGACGCCGGTGCCCGGGACCGGTTCCTCGCCGAGGTGCGCGATGCCGGGCTCACCGACCTCGTGGTGTTCTCGCACGGTTGGAACAACGACCACCGGATCGCGACCGAGCTCTACGAGCGGTTCTTCGGCCTGCTGGCCGGGCAGCTGCCGGCGGCGCGGCGGGACAGCGTCGGGCTGGTCGGCGTGTTCTGGCCGTCGCAGCGGTGGTCGGACGAGCCGATCCCGGACTTCGCGGCCGCGCCGGCCGCGGCTGCCGGCGCCGCGGCGGCGGTCCCGCGGGAGACCGCGGTCGCCGGCGAGCCCGAGCTCGACAAACAGACGCTGGCCCAGCTGCAGGAGCTGTTCCCGGACGCGGCCGACCAGCTGACCGAGATGGCCACGCTGCTCGGCACGCCGCCGACCGACGCGGCGCTGACCCGCTTCCACGACCTGCTGGCCGAGTTCTCCACCCGGGCCGGCGCCGGTGGCGACGACGGCGAGGGCACCGGACCGGTGCAACCGCCGATGCTCATCGACGACGCCCGCACGTTGTTCGAGCGCTACCGGGACACGCTCAGCTCCGTCGGCGTGAGCTTCCAGGACGGCGGCGCGGGCGGCGCGGCCGGGCTCGGCGACGCGCTGCACGGCATCTGGCAGGGGGCCAAGGAGGCGCTGCGCCAGGCGACGTACTGGCAGATGAAGAACCGGGCCGGCGTCGTCGGCAAGACCGGTCTCGGCCCGGTGCTCGGCCGGCTGCCGGTCCGGGTGCACCTGGTCGGCCACAGCTTCGGTGCCCGGCTGGTCTCGTACGCGCTGGCCGGCCTGCCGGACGGCCCCTCGCCGGTGAAGTCGGTGACCCTGCTGCAGGGCGCGTTCTCGCACTTCGCGTTCGCCCGGCCGCTGCCGTTCGACGCCGGCCGCAACGGCGCGCTGGCCGGCATGCTGGCCCGCGTCGACGGCCCGCTCACCGCTTGCTTCTCCACGCACGACCTCGCCGTCGGCCGGATCTACCCGCTGGCCTCGCTGGCCGCCCGGGACGACTCGGCCGGAGCGCAGGACGCGCTGTTCCGCTGGGGCGGCATGGGCGCCGACGGGGCGCAGGGCGTGCAGGCACGGCTCGACCCGATCCGGCCGGCCACGCCCGGCACCACCTACCGGTTCGCGGCCGGATCGGCGCTCAACGTGGATGCCAGCGAGGTGGTCCGGGCGGGTGGTCCGCCCGCCGGCGCGCACAGCGACATCGTCCATCCCGAGTTGACCTGGCTGGTGCTCCTGGCTGCCGGTTTGACCACCTGACCGGACCGGTTCGCGGCACCTACATAGGGTCTGACCTGCGGTTAGGTCCGGGAGCAGTGCCCACAAGGCCACCTGGCCGAGCGCGCCGGCACCTTGGGGCGAATCCTCGCCGATCCGGCCCAGGCCCGCCGTGGGCTGTGGCAGGCTGCGCCGAACCGCGCCACGGTGAGCGCGGCTCATACACATCGGGGGTACTGCTCATGCGCTTGCGTCCTCCCCTTCTCCTGCTGGCCGGCGGCACGCTCGCCGCGGCGGTCGTCGCCGCTCCCGGCGTCGCGTCGGCCGCACCGGCGGCGGCGAAGGGCCCGACGGTCACGGTCGTGAACCGCACGGTCCTCGCCCCGTTCCAGCTCGCCCACGACAGGAGCTCGGTCTACGTCGCGGACGGCGGCACCGGCACGGTCTCCAAGCTGACCAGCAAGGGCCTGGTGCCGGTCGCGCACGCCCCGGACAGCGGCGAGACGGCCGGGGTGGCCATCAACGGCAAGGGCACGCTCGCCTACACCTGGACCGTCCGGGACGCGCAGGGCAACACCACGGCCACCGGGCTGACGATCAAGCCGAAGTACGGCAAGACGCGCACGGTCGACCTGCTCACCTTCGAGCAGACCCGCAACCCGGACAAGTGGATCCGCTACGGCATCGACAACCCGACCGAGTGCCAGAAGAAGGCGTTCGAGCCGCTTGGTGGGGCGACGTACCGGGGTCTGGTCGACTCCCACCCGTACTCGGTGTCCGCGCTGCCGGGTGACGCCTGGATCGTCGCCGACGCGGGCGGCAACGACCTGCTGAAGATCGACAAGACCGGCAAGATCACGGTCGTGTCGGTGCTGCCGCGGCAGCCGTCGAAGATCACCGCGGCCGCCGCGGCCGGGCTCGGGCTGCCGGACTGCGTCGTCGGCGCGACCTACAACTTCGAGGCCGTGCCGACCGACGTCGAGGTCGCGGCCGACGGCAGGCTCATCGTGAGCCTGCTGCCGGGTGGTCCGGAGGACCCGAGCCTCGGCGCGCGCGGCAGCGTCGTCTCGGTCAACCCGCGCAACGGCAACGCGACGAGGCTCGTCACCGGCCTGCTCGGCGGCACCAACGTCGCCCTCGGACCGGACGGCAAGATCTTCTACTCCGAGCTGTTCGGCGGAAAGATCGGCGTCCTCGACCGCGGGAAGGCCCGCACCTACGTCCAGCTGGACGGCCCGCTCGGCCTGACGTACTTCAAGGGCGCGCTCTACGCCGGCACGATCGGCCCGAGCGACGAGCAGGGCAACCCGACCGGACCAGGCACGATCGTCCGGATCAAGTAGCCGACGTGTCGCCGTCCGGCGCCCTCAGCGGAGGGCGCCGGGCGGCAGCACCGCGTGGGCGCCGACGACCCGGTTGACGATCTGCGTCACCCGCAGGTCCACCGCCACGCTCGCCAGCGCCACCGCGTCCGGCCGTGACACCCCGTGCAACCGGCCGAGCAGGTCGAACATCGCGTTCAGGGCCTCGAACATCGCGTCGTCCACGGTGTAGCCGAGGCCCATCGTCACCCAGCCGGCCGGCGTGCGGGCGACCGGGCCGGTGACCGGGAAGTCGTCCACTGTGGACAGCGTGAGGTCCACCCGGTCCATCGGGCACTCGATCGCGGTCCCGCTCACCTCGCCGTCGCCCTGGGCCGCGTGCCCGTCGCCGACCGACAGCAGCGCACCGGCCACCGGGATCGGCAGCCACAGCGTGCTGCCGGCGACCAGCTCGCGGCAGTCGAGGTTGCCGCCGTGCGGGCGCGGCGGGATCGTCGAGTGCCGGCCGGGTTCGGCCGGCGGCATCCCGATCACCCCGAGGAACGGCCGCAGCGCCACCGTGTGCCCGTGCTGGTTGCGCCCGGTGCCGGCGACCGGGTCGAGCGTCCAGCGGTGCACCGCCGACCCGGTCAGCCCGTACCGCTCGTTGAACGCGGTCGGCCGCGCGTTGGCGAAGGTGGTGCCCCAGCCGCCGGGCTCGACCGCCTCGATCCGGATCCGCAGCACCTGGCCGGCGCGCGCCCCGCGGACGGCGACCGGCCCGGTCAGCGCGTGTCCGCAGTCGGGCGTCCAGGCCGGGTGCCGGCGCCGGCCGTCCAGGTCGGTCACCTCGAACGGGTCCGGCGACCAGCCCGACTCCAGCGTCGCGAACCGTACGGTCTCCCCGGGCTCCACCGTGGCCACCGGGGGCAGGTCCGGGTCGAAGAACCCGTGCGGATGCTCGGTGCCGAGGACCCGCATCAGCCGCGGACCACGGCGGAGGTGCCGTACCGCTCGGCCACCATCGCCTTGATCCCGGCCGGGAAGTCGGCCGCTGCGGCCAGGTGGTCGGCGGTCAGCGCCCGCTGCACCCCGGCGTCGCCGGCGAACGCGGCCGCGCACTGCTCGGGCCGCGCGTTGGCCAGCGCCAGGATCGCGCCCGGGCAGCCGAGCGGACCCGCGAACGACAGCAGCGTGGCCGCGCCCGGGTAGAGGTGACCGTCCCAGGTGGACAGTTCGCGCAGCAGCCGCTCGGCGTCGCCGCTGGAGTCCTTCGCGCCGGCGATCGGCAGCTCGGCCAGCACCTCGACCGGGATGCCCGGCGGCGACACGACCGGGAAGTGGTAGGCCAGCAGGGGCAGGTCGCCGGCCGCCGCGGCCACCTCGGCGTAGTAGGGCCGCACGTCGGCGGTACGCCGCGGGGACAGCACCAGGGCCGCGTCGGCGCCGCCGTCCCGGGCCGCGGCGGTGCGCCGGGCCGCCTGCCCGGCCCAGGTGCCGCCGGTGCCGGCCAGCACCGGCACGCCGTCGACCCGGGCCCGGACCGCGTCGAGCAGCCGCCGCCGCTCGTCGTCGTCCAGGGTGTCGGCCTCGCCGGTCGAGCCCGCCACCACGACCGCGCTGACGCCGTCGTCGACGAGCCGCGCGGCCAGGTCGGCCGTGCCCTTCTCGTCGAGTGCCCTCGTGTCGTCGAAGAGGGTCACGAGCGCGACCCCGATGCCGGTGAAGGGAGCAGCAGCCATGGGGCCGACGCTACGCTCCCGCCGCCGGCCGCCGAACGGATCCGCGTCGACGGACCCACCGGCAGTGGGTCGGCGCTCGGCCGGCTGCCGGACCGCGAGTACGGTCACGCCATGGGACTCGGTGGCGGGCCGAGCTGGCGGGACGAGTACGAGTGGGTCCGGCTGGCCGACCTGCCCGACGCCCCGCTGCCGGACACCCCGCTGCCGGCACCGCGGACCGGCCGGCAGCCGCTGGCCGACGCGGTCACGGCGTGGCTGCAGCGCGAGGGCGCGTGGACCATCGGCACCGGCTGCCGGGTGCTGCTGGTCGACCTGGACAACCTGCGCGCCGACCCGGTGCGCTGGCGGGACCGGATGGCGATGGTCGTCGCGCTGGCCCGGCAGGCCGACGTGGTCGCGCTGGCCGGGCAGGAGGGGGCGGTCGGCCGGGCCCGACCGCACCTGGCCGAGTTCGCCGGCCGGGCCCGCCCGGTCGAGGACGGCAGCGACCTCGCCGACCACGTGCTGCTCGACGCGGCCGCGGAGGTGACCGGCCCGGCGCGGTTCGTGCTGCTGAGCAACGACTGGATCTTCGCCGCGCTGGCCGGGCGCGGCCCGCTGACCGTGCTGTCCCCCGGCGCCGACGCGCTGTCGGACCGGCTGCGCGCGGCCGCGAGCCGGGTGGTGGACCTGGCCGCGCTGGAGGGCTCGATCCCGGAGTCCGGCCGGAAGGCGGCGTTCCGGGCCACCCGACGCCGCCGGGTCGGGGTCTAGGGAGTGTCTCTCGACTGGCGGCGCCGCCAGCCGGTTGAGAGACACTCCCTAGATGGCGGTGACGCTCCAGGACGTCCGCGAGTTCGCGCTGCCGCTGCCGCGCACCTACGAGCGGACGATCCGGGACCGGGTCAAGTTCAAGGTCGGCCAGTACGTCTACCTCGCGCTCTCCCGGGACGAGACGACGATGGGCTTCGCCTTCCCGAAGCAGGAGCGGGCCGGGCTGATCGCCTCCGACCCGGTGAAGTTCCTGCCGCCGGCGCGGTCGGACGAGCGGTACAACTGGGTGGTCGTCCGGCTGTCCGAGATCGACCGCGCCGAGCTGCGGGAGATCGTCGAGGACGCGTGGCGGATGGTGGTGCCGAAGCGGCTAGCGGCCGAGGTGCTCGGCCCACTGTGACCGGGTGATCGCATAGATCACCGAGTCGAACGTCACGCCGTTGTCGGTGATGACGTCGTTCTCCAGGTAGGTCAGGCCGAGCCGGCGCATGACCGCGAGGCTGCGGGTGTTGGCCTCGTCGGTCATCGAGACGATCCGGTCCAGCCCGAGGGTCTCGAACCCGTACGCCAGCCAGGCCCGCCCGGCCTCGGTCGCGTACCCGTGACCCCAGTGCTCGTGCGCGAGCCGCCAGGCGACCTCCACGTCCTGCGGGCGGGACGACTGCCGGTGCAGGCCGCACATCCCGAGGAACCGGCCGTCGGCCCGGCGCTCGACCGCGATCAGCCCGAGCCGGTCGGCCGCCCACCGCTCGTTGGCCCACAGCGCGATCTCGTCGGACTCGGCCGGGGTGAGCGGGCCGCTGAGCCACTCCGCCACCCGCGGGTCGGCGTTGAGCTCCGCGTACACCGGCAGGTCCTCGGGGCGGAACGGGCGCAGCAACAGCCGCTCGGTCGTCAGCCCGTCCATGCGGTCAGGATGAGGCCACCGTCAACCACATTGCTCGGCAAGCCAGCCGGCCGGGCCCCGGCACGCCGTCAGCCGCGTGCCCGGCAAGCCACCGGCCGGGCCCCGGCACGCCGTCAGCCGCGTGCCCGGCAAGCCAGCCGGCCGAGCACCGGCACGCCGTCAGCCGCGTGCCCGGCAAGCCAGCCGGCCGGGCCCCGACGCGCGCGCCGTGAGCCGCGTGCCGCGCGAGCCGCCCGGGCGGCACCGGCGCGGCGTCAACCGCGGCCGGTCGACCCGGTGTGCCGGTCAGGCGTGAGCCCGGCGACGACGGCGCCGCCGCGGCGGGGATCGCCGCCCCCGCTGAGCAGCCGGCCGACCCTGGCCACCGCCTGGCATCCGCCGAAGTAGGTGTTCCGGTCCCGGAACCGGGTCACCGCATGGCCGGTCGCGGCCAGCGCCGCCGTGTCGATGCCCGGCTCGACCGCCACCACGCCGTCCTCGGCGTGCAGCCGCGGCGCGTCGACCGCGGCCTGCACCGGCATCCCGAGGTCGACGGTGTTGACGATGACCTGCAGCAACGCCGAGCGGATCCGGTTGGAGCCGGCCGAGCCGAGCACCAGCTCCAGCTCGCCGCCCCGGCGGACCAGCGTCGGCGCCATCGCCGAGGGCAGCCGGCTGCCCGGCGGCGCCGAGAAGAACCCCAGCGGGGACAGGTCCTGCTCGCCGAGCATGTTGTTCAGGTGCAGCCCGGTGCCCGGCACCAGCACGCCCGAGCCCTCGCCGTTGGAGGTGGTGATGGAGGCGGCCCAGCCGTCGGCGTCGAGCACCGAGACGTGCGTGGTCGAGCCGACCCGGCTGGACAGGAACCGGCGGGCGAAGCCCGGATCGGGCAGCTCGGCGAAGAACTCCTCGTCCCGCGCGTCCTGGATCGCCTCCATCGCCCGCACCAGCGCGAGCGCGTCCGGCGGCCCCGGCTCCCGGTCCAGCAGCGCCAGCGCGTAGGCCAGCAGGATGCCACCGGCGCTCGGCGGCGGGTTGGTCTCGACCTCGCAGTCGCGGTAGCGCACCCGCACCGGCTCCCGCTCCACCACCTGGTATGCGGCCAGGTCCGCCCGGGTCACCAGGCCGCCGGCGGCCAGCAGCGCGTCGGAGACCGCGGCCGCCACCGGTCCGGTGTAGAACGGCGCCGGTCCTTCCGCCCCGAGCAGGTCGAGCGTGTCGGCCAGCTCGGGGTCGCGCAGCACGGTGCCGGCCGCGGGCGGGACGCCGCCGGCGAGGTACCGGGTGCTGCCCGTGGCCAGGATCGGGGCCATCAGCGCGAACATCCCCGCCTGGATCTCGGTGATCAGGGCACCCTCGCGGGCGAGGATGGCGGCCGGCGCGGTCAGCGCACCCAGCGGCATCGTGCCGAACCGCTGCACCGCCGCGGCGAGCCCGGCCGGCAGCCCGTACACCCCGCAGGACGCGGCACCGGCGCCGAAGACCTGGACCGCGTCGCCGAAGGAGACCTCGACGTCGAGCAGCGGGGCGCGGTCGGCCGGGTCGGCGCCCGCGCCCGGGGCGGTGACGAAGAAGTCGAGCAGGGTCGGCTCGCCGCCGGGCGGGGCGACCATGAGGTAACCGCCGCCGGCCAGCCCGGTCATCATCGGCTCGACCACCACGGAGGTGAGCACCGCGGCCACCGCCGCGTCGACCGCGTTGCCGCCGGCCCGCAGCACGTCGGCGCCGGCCCGGGCGGTCACCGGGTGCCCCGCCGCGACCACCCCTGACACGCCTACCACCCTCCGTCACCCGAGGAACGCCGACTCTAGTGGGCACCGGGCCGGCGCCGCCGCCGGCCCGGCCGGGCGGACCCGGTAGCTTGCCCCGGTGCCGGTGCGCGGGGGACTCTGGAGGCACCCAACCTCAGCAGGGACGGGACTCCCGATGGCACAGTCGCGGGCACGGCGACCGCTGTCCACGGCCGAGGCGGCCATGGTCACGCTGCTCGCGTACCTGATCCTGCTGATCAGCCTGGTCGCCACCCGCGTGGTCGGCGGGCAGGAGCCGCGGGTGCAGGCGCTGCGGCCGGTCGCCGAGACCAGGACCGCGGTCGCAGCCGTCGCCCCGCTGAGCCGGCTCGCCGCCGAGGCGACCTGCGTCGGCCCGCACACCGTGCCGTACTCGTACGCGTCCGCGGCGGGCGTGGCCGAGCCGCTCGCGTTCGGCCCGCCGGTCGAGCGGTCCGGCCAGCTGTCGACGGCCTCCGTCAACGGCGTGCTCATCCAGCGGCTGTGCGGCGGGCCGGAGACCGCCGGCGGCCCGGTGCGCGCTCCGGACCGGCGACTGTTCGCCGCGATCGACGCCGCGGTGAACGGCACGGACCCCAACCGCTCGCTCACCCAGTCGCAGTGGGCGGCCGGCGTGGACGACTTCATCACCCGGTCCGGCCGGTTCGTCGACGCCCGGGTGGAGACCCGGACCTTCCGGGCCGGTACGGCGACGTACGGGATGCGGCCGCGGCCCGGCGCCGACCCGCTGGTGATCCGCACGCGACTCGCTCACGACGACACGAACCGCTACCTGCTGCTGCCGGTACGCGCACACGACGGCCGCACGGTGACGCTGACGCTGCGGCTGCGGTGCGGCTTCCAGCCCGTCTTCCAGCCGTAGCAGCACAGGACGTGTCCTAGTGTCGGCGGCATGGCCAGCGCGCGTCCCATGCCGCACTCCGACATCCTCGCCGCGGCCAACCACGGTCGGGGCAGCTCGGAGAGCCTGGTCACGGTCATCGTCGCGTTCGGCGCGAACCTGCTCATCGCGGTGGCCAAGTCGATCGCCGCGGCGATCACCGGGTCGGCCTCGCTGGTGGCGGAGGCGGCGCACTCCTGGGCCGACGCCGGCAACGAGGTCTTCCTGCTGGTCGCCAACCGCCGCTCGGCCCGCCCGGCCGACCCGCAGCACCCGTTCGGCCACGGCCGGGAGGCCTACGTCTGGTCGCTGTTCGCCGCGCTCGGCCTGTTCGTGGCCGGCTCCGCCGTCTCGATCACGCACGGGGTCCAGGAGCTGATCAACCCGGAGCCGGCCAGCGACTACCTGATCGGCTACCTCGTGCTGGCCCTGTCGTTCGTCCTCGAAGGGATCTCGTTCAGCCAGTCGATCCGGCAGGCGAGGCCCGAGGCCGCCTCGTTCGACCGCGACCTCATCGAGCACGTGATGGTGACCTCCGACCCGACCCTGCGGGCGGTCTTCTTCGAGGACGCGGCCGCGCTGACCGGCCTGCTGATCGCGGCCGCCGGGCTCGGCCTGCACGAGCTGACCGGCTCGCCGACACCGGACGCGATCGGCTCGATCCTGGTCGGCGTCCTGCTCGGAGTCGTCGCGCTGGTGCTCATCAACCGCAACCGGCGGTTCCTGGTCGGTCAGGAGGCCGACCCGCGGGTGCGCGCCGCGGTGATCCAGCAACTGCTCGAGCAGCCCGAAGTGGCCCGGGTGACCTACCTGCGCCTGGAGGTGGTCGGGCCGCGGCTGGTCTCCGTGGTCGGCGACGTCGACCTCACCGGGGACGAGACCGAGTCGCACGTCGCCTACCGGCTGCGGACGCTGGAGGCGAGGATCACCTCGTCTGCGGCGGTGGCCGGCACGGTGCTCAGCCTGTCCGCCCCGGACGAGCCGTCCATCGGCGTTTAGGGCGGGTCCGCCGGCCCACCGGCGGCGCCCTGGCGTCCGGGCTTGCGGGCGCGCAGGGCCAGGACGAGCGGCACCGGGCGGCCGCCCTCGGCGAACCGCTCCAGCTCCAGACCGGCCGCCAGGACCATCTGCAGCAGCTCGGACAGCGGCCAGTGGCTGGCGCCGACCTTGTCCCGGATGCCCTGGTCCGTGTACGACTCGGTGGTCCAGTGGCCGTCGGCGTACCCCGGGCGGATGAGCACGTTCGGCCGGTCCGACCAGTCGGCGAAGCCACCGCAGAAGCACGGGTGCACGCCGACGTGGGCGAGCACGCCGCCGGGCCGCAGCACCCTGGCCGCCTCCCGGAGCACCGCCGGATAGCCCGGCATGTCGGTGTGCACCATGATCGACGCCACCGCCGGGACGGAGGCGTCGGCGACCGGCAGCCGCTCGGCGTCGGCCCGGGCGGCCGCCAGCCGGCCCCGACCGCGGCGCAGCATGCCGGCGGACAGGTCGACGCCGACCGGGGTCCAGCCCAGCCGGCGGATCCGGTCGGCGTGCGCGCCGGTGCCGCAGCCGACCTCGAGGCACGGACCCGAGCCGGCGCCGAGCACCTCCGGCACCACCCGGTCATACTCGAGCAGGTCGGTCGGCTGCCCGGGCCGGAACGTGTCCTCGTACCAGTCGGCGATCGCGTCGTACGGAGCCGCCATGCCCCCACCCTCCCACCGGCCCGCGGAGCCGGCGGTCGGGTTTCGCGCTCAGCCGAGGGTCCCGGCATAGACCTCCATCGCGTCGGCCAGGTAGCGGGTCACCGCCTCGCCGCCGATCGTCGCCTGGAACCGCTCGTCGTCCAGGTACATCCGGCCGAGGTTGCGGTAGGCCTCGGCCGACGGCGTCCAGAACAGGCTGACCACCTCGTGGTGCAGACCCACGAGCTCCTGCACCCGCGGGTCGGTCACCGGCACGCCGGCCGCCAGCAACTCCGCCAGTCCACTGTGGACCTTGCCGAACCCGGTCCGGGCCAGCTCGGCCTGCTCCGGCGCGAGGTCGCGGATCCGCTGGTACGACGCGTCGACCGCCTCGTCACCCCAGCGCTCCCGCGCCTCCGCCTCGTAGGGGTTGTGCCCGAAGCCGGAGAACATCTGCTCGGCGCTCATCTCCTCACCTCCCTCCAGGCTCTCGATCGTGGCGTCGACCGTGCGGACCAGGTGGGCGAGCCGGTCCCGCTCGCCCGCCAGCCGGTCCCGGTGCGTGCGCAGCACGGCAACCGGGTCGGCCTCCCGCTCCAGCGCCTCGGCGATCGCCGCCAGGCCGAGGCCGAGCTCGCGCAGCAGCAGGATCCGCTGCAGCCGCAGCAGCTCCGGCCGCCGGTAGTAGCGCCGGCCGTCGGCCCCGATCCAGGCCGGCGGGAGCAGCCCGATCGCGTCGTAGTGCCGCAGCGTCCGCGACGTCACGTCGGACATCCGCGCCACCTCGGCGATCGACCAGCTCCCGTCCCGCACGCCTTCGACGGTAGAAGTTGACGCAACGTCAACCGCAAGGGATTACGGCAGCACCTCCGCGTACCCCGGCTTGATCACCTCGTTGATCATGGTCAGCCGCTCGTCGAACGGCAGGAACGAGGACTTCATCGCGTTCACGGTCAGCCACTGCAGCTCGGCCCAGCTGTACCCGAACGCGTCGACCAGCCCCTGCATCTCCGACGACATCGAGCAGCCGCTCATCAGCCGGTTGTCGGTGTTGACCGTGACCCGGAACCGCAGCCGGGCCAGCAACCCGATCGGGTGCTCGGCGATCGACTTGGCCGCGCCGGTCTGCACGTTCGACGTCGGGCAGAGCTCCAGCGGGATGCGCTTGTCCCGGACGTACGCCGCCAGCCGGCCGAGCGTGATGCCGTCCGCCGCGCCGTCCTCCGGGACGGCGATGTCGTCGACGATCCGCACCCCGTGACCGAGCCGGTCGGCGCCGCACCACTGGATCGCCTGCCAGATCGACGGCAGCCCGAACGCCTCGCCGGCGTGGATGGTGAAGTGCGCGTTCTCCCGCTGCAGGTACTCGAACGCGTCGAGGTGCCGGGTCGGCGGGTGGCCGGCCTCGGCCCCGGCGATGTCGAACCCGACCACGCCGACGTCGCGGAACCGCACCGCCAGCTCGGCGATCTCCATCGAGCGGGCGTTGTGCCGCATCGCGGTGAGCAGCGCGCCGACCCTGATCCGGTGTCCGGTCGCGAGCGCCCGCGCCGATCCCTGGGCGAATCCGGCCAGCACCGCGTCCACCACCTGGTCGAGGGTCAGCCCCTCCTCGACGTGCAGCTCGGGCGCGAACCGCACCTCGGCGTAGACCACCCCGTCCGCGGCCAGGTCCTCGGCGCACTCCGCGGCGACCCGGCGCAGCGCGGCCTCGGTCTGCATGACCCCGACGGTGTGCGCGAACGTCTCCAGGTAGCGCTCCAGCGAGCCGGAGTCGGCGGCGTCCCGGAACCAGGTGCCGAGCCCGTCGGCGTCCGTGCTCGGCAGGTCCGGATAGCCGGTCTCGGCGGCGAGCTCGACGACGGTGGCCGGCCGCAGCCCGCCGTCGAGGTGGTCGTGCAGGAGCACCTTCGGTGCGCGGAGGAGGGCCTGGGAGCTGATCGGGGTCGCCATGACGAGACTTTACTCACCCTCGGGTATCGACCCCCGAGGTGGCCCGGAGCGGCGGGAGAAAGTCGGGATCCCGGGCCCGGCCGGCAAGGGTGCATCCGGTGTGGCGCAGGGCAAAAGGTGCGAAGCCATCGTCGGCTCGGACGGCCGGCCGGGCGGACTCGCCACCAGGCAGTGAGCAGGTCCGCCCCACCCTCCTACGGCGGCGGGAGCAGGCCCTGGCCGATGGCCTTGGTGACCGCGGCGGTGCGGTCGGAGACGCCCAGCTTCTCGAAGATGCGCACCAGGTGCGTCTTCACCGTCGCCTCGCTGATGTGCAGCTCCCGGCCGATGTCCACATTGGACAGTCCTTTCGCGACCTGCGCGAGCACCTCGAGCTCGCGCGGGGTCGGCGACTCGACCGCGGGCAGCCGGACCCGGGAGACCAGCTTGCGGGCCACCGGCGGGGCCAGCACGGTCTCGCCGCGGGCGGCGGCCCGGACCGCCTCGGCCAGCTCCCGGCGGGGCGTGTCCTTGAGCAGGTAGCCGGTCGCGCCGGCCTCGACCGCGCGCAGGATGTCGGCATCGGTGTCGTACGTGGTGACGACGAGGACCCTGGCGTCGCCGGCGGCGGCGATCTCGCCGGTCGCGGTGACGCCGTCGGTGCCGGGCATCCGCAGGTCCATCAGCACGACGTCCGGCCGCAGTCGCGCGGTCAGCGCGACCGCCTCGGCCCCGGAGGCCGCCTCGCCGACCACCTCGAGGTCCGGCTCGGCGTCCAGCATCGCCCGCAGGCCCTCCCGGACCACCGGATGGTCGTCCGCGACGATCACCCTCAGCACCGCACCTCCACCCTGGTCCCGTTCTGCCCGCTGGCGATCGACACGGTCCCGCCGATCTCCTCCACCCGCCTGCGCATCCCGGCCAGGCCGTAGCCGCCGGTCGGCGCGGCCGGGTCGAAGCCGGCGCCGTCGTCGGATACCGCCAGGACCGTACCGTCCAGGGTGACCTCGACCTGCCCGGCTCCGGCGTGCTTGCGGACGTTGGTCAGCGCCTCCTGCGCGGCCCTCAGCAGCACGATCTCCGTGTTGGCCGGCAGTGCCCTGGGCTCGCCGGTTACGGTGAGCCTGGCCGGCAGGCCGGTCTCCGCGGTGAACCGGTCGACCAGCCGGCCGATCGCCTCCGGCAGCGGCGCCGCCTGCAGGTCGACCGGGGTCAGCGCGGCGACCAGCGCCCTGGCCTCGGCCAGGTTCTGCCGGGCGGTCTCCCGGGCGGTGGCCAGCCGCTGCCGGGCCGCGGCCGGGTCGGTGTCCACATCGGACTCGGCCAGCTCCAGCAGCACGACCACCGAGGTGAAGCCCTGCGCGACGGTGTCGTGGATCTCCCGGGCGAGCCGCTCCCGCTCGGCCAGCACGCCGGCCCGGTGGCTGACCGTCGCCAGCTCCTCCCGGGTGCGCTCCAGCTCGTCGATCACCGTCCGCCGGTCGATGCTCTGCCCGATGATGCTGTACATCCAGAAGCCGAACAGCACCGCGAACCCGAGCGAGATCCCCGACTGGGCGAGCGCCGCCAGCCACGAGTCGCGGTGCACGACGTACGCGACCGCGCCGACGCCGACTGCGAGCGTGGCGTCGGTGGCCAGGATCAGGCTGAGCCGGTCGAGGAGCGTCCAGGGCTGGGCGTAGAGCACGAACAGCAGGAACCCGAGGGTCTCGTACTGGGCGACCGCGACCAGGAACAGCGGGATCATCCCGGCCAGGTAGACCAGCGCTAGCCTGGTCGAGCGGCCGTGCAGCGCCCTGGCCCCGAACGCCGCGTACCAGCCGGCCAGGGCGACCAGCGCCAGAGCGGCCCTCGTCCGGGCGGCGGTGTCCAGCTCGTCGGTGCCGAGCACGAGGGCGACGCCGGCCGCCACGGCGACGAAGAAGGCCAGGTCCCACAGGACGATGCCGCGGGCCCAGACGTCCCGGCCGGCCGCCGATCCGGGCGGCGTCTCCGGCTCGGCCCGCAGGGCCGACCGGGCCGGTGCAGCCGACCCGGCCGGGGTGCCGGGCGGCGTCGTCATCAGGGCGCCCTACCCGTCCGCCTTGTTCCGCCACCGGAACGTCCGCACCGCCACGAGCAGGCCGCCGACCAGCCAGAGCCCGAGCACGATCGCGATCCGGCCGTGCTCCCAGGAACCGGCCGGCTCCTGGGACTGGTAGTCGTCCGGCAGGAACACCGAGCGCATCCCCTGGGTCATCCACTTCAGCGGGAAGAACGCGGCGATCGTCTGCATCCACTGCGGCAGCACGGCGAAGACGAAGAACACCCCGGAGATGAACTGCAGCACGATCGCGATCGGCGAGATCACCGCCGGCGCGCTCCGGCCGTTCTTGACGAACGCGGTGGCCGCGATGCCGAACATGGTGCATGCGGAGATGCCCAGCACGCCGACCCAGAGGTAGGTCAGCCAGCGGCTGCCGTCGTCGGGCAGCGAGAGCCCGTAGAAGAGCACGCCGACGGCGAGCAGCAGCACCTGCTGCACGGCCGCGACGACGGCGACCAGCGCGATCTTCCCGACGAAGTATGCCGAGGGCGGCATCGGGGTGCCGGCCAGCCGCTTGAGCGCCCCGCTGTCCCGCTCGATCGGGATGGCGATCCCGAGGTTCTGGAAGCTGCTCGCGAACAGGCCGGCCGCGATCATGCCGGCGACGAAGACCTGCGCGAACGTCACGCCGCCGTCGACGTCGGTCCGGCCGAACACCGCGCCGAAGATCACCAGCAGCAGGACCGGGAACGCGAAGGTGAACACGACGGCCTCGCGCTCGCGCACGAACGTCCTCAGCTCGACCATCGCGCGAACCCGGTAGACCGAGAGCAGGGACGGCGGCCGGTAGTCGGTGGTGCGGGCGGGCGCCGCGGCGCCTACCAGTTCGGCGGTCATTCTGGGCTCCCGATCATTCGCAGGTAGACGTCTTCCAGGCTCGGCCGTTCGACGACCAGCTCGGGGACCTCGCCGCCGCCGAACCGGGCGGCCAGCTCCAGGACCGTCCTCGTCGGCTCGTCGGTGGTCAGCTCCTGTGGGCCGTCCGCGCCGATCCAGCGCACGGTGGCCGCCGCCGTGGCCCGCCCGCCGAGCGTGGCGGGTGCGCCGACCTCGATGATGCGGCCGGCGTTGATGACCGCGACCCGGTCGGCCAGGTGCTCGGCCTCGTCCAGGTAGTGGGTGGTGAGCAGGATCGTCGTGCCGGCGTCGGCCAGGCTCTCGATCAGGCCCCAGAACTGCCGGCGCGCCTCCGGGTCGAAGCCGGTGGTCGGCTCGTCCAGGAACAGCAGCTCGGGGCGGCCGATGATGCCGAGCGCGACGTCGAGCCGGCGGCGCTGGCCGCCGGACAGGCTGGATGAGCGGGCGTCGCGCTTGTCGGCCAGGCCGACCAGCTCGATCGCGTCGTCCGGGCGCATCGGGTCGGGGAAGTAGGCCGCGACGGAACTGACCCACTCGCGGACGGTCAGCTCGCTGGACTGCGCCAGATCGTCGACCCGCTGCAGGACGATCCCGATGCGCGACTTCCACTCGGCGGTCGCCTCGGCCGGGTCGTGCCCGAGCACGGCCACCTCGCCGCCGTCGCGGCTGCGGTAGCCCTCCAGGATCTCGACGGTCGTCGACTTGCCGGCCCCGTTCGGCCCGAGCAGCGAGAACACCTCGCCCCGCCGCACGGTGAGATCGAGCCCGTCGACGGCGGCCCGTCCCTGGTAGGTCTTGCGCAGCCCGGACACCCGGATTGCCACATCGCTCATGCATCCATGGTCCAGGTCCGCCCAGGTCCGCACCACAGCCGACCGATCGGTCCGCCCTCAACCGCTCGATGGACCCCCCTCCCCCACCAGTAGACCTAACCCCACACCTCGACCGCGGGTCGTCGCGGCGAGCGGCGGCCGAGGCGGCTGGCGTGGGGTGCTCCGCGTGGTGATCCAGTAGACTGATGTTGCCCGACTGCTTGGTGAATGAAGCTTACATCATGTCGGACGACGTCGGAGGAGTGTCGAGTCGGTGAGTTCGGGCGAAGTGTTCGATACGGATGCGTGGCTGCGTGCGCTGGGACGGCGGGTGCGAATCCTGCGACTGACCCGGGAGATGACGCAGGACGATCTGGCCGCGGCGGCCGGGATGTCGCGCAGCTTCGTGTCGCTGATCGAAAAGGGGACACACGGCGTGGACGTGGTCCGGCTGCTGCGGCTGGCGGCCGCGCTCGACGTGCCGCTGGCCGAGCTGCTCGGCGCTATTCCTCCCGACCGGCGGCTTCCGGGCTGAACGCGGGGACGCAGATCGCCACGTAGTCGGCCCCGTCCGGGCCGGGCGTGCTGTAGCGCACCCGCTCGCCGGCGCGGGTGAGCACCGCCTCACCGGCGCCGACGTCGAGCACGCCGCCGTCGTGCTCGACCCGGACGGTCCCCCGCAGCACGAGGGTCACCTCGTCGAACTCCGGCGCCTGGGCCGGCTCGGTCCACCCGCCCGGCGCCGCCATCCGGGCCACCGAGACCGTCGCGGTGCCGGAGTTGACCCGCCCGACGTACTCGTCGATCTTCTTGCCGCCGGGCACCGGGATGGTGGTCGGCGCGGCGATGTGCTGGGGCATCAGGGCGTGTCTCCCGATCGTCGGTGGATGCGGACGGCGTCCAGGCGGCGTCCGGCAAGGCGGCGGAGCCGGCCGATACCGGGGTTGTATCGGTCGGCTTCGCCAACGCGGCCGGTCGTCGCCTGGACGTCGGCCCGCGCCGCCAGATGATGGGGAGGCACGCCCTAAGACTCCGCGATCCGGTCGAGGACGAGGGGTTGGCGTGCCGGCGCTTCCGGCGCGACCTCGATCGCCCCGGTCAGCGCCTCCACCGCCCGGGGGAACCGGGCCGGGTCGTCGGTGTGCAGCAGCAGCAGCGGGGAGCCCGCGGTGACCCGGTCGCCCGGCTTGGCCAGCATCTCCACGCCGGCCGCCGCGGACACCGGGTCCTCCTTGCGCGCCCGCCCCGCACCGAGCCGCCAGGCCGCGACTCCGACCGCGTACGCGTCGAGCCGGGTGAGCACGCCGGTGTCCAGCGCCCGCACCTCGGACGTCTCCCGGGCCACCGGCAGCGGGGCATCCGGCGAGCCGCCCTGAGCGGTGATCATCCGCCGCCACACGTCCATCGCCCGCCCGTCGGCCAGCGCCGCCGCAGGATCCACATCGGACAGCCCGGCCGCCGCGAGCATCTCCCCGGCCAGCGCCACGGTCAGCTCGACCACGTCGGCCGGCCCGCCACCGGCGAGAACCTCCACCGACTCCGCGACCTCGAGCCCGTTGCCCGCGGTCCGGCCGAGCGGCACGGACATGTCCGTGAGCAGCGCGACCGTACGCACCCCGTGCGCGCTGCCGAGCGAGACCATCGCCGCGGCCAGCGCGCGGGCGTCGTCGGTCGACTTCATGAACGCACCCGAGCCGACCTTGACGTCGAGCACCAGCGCCGACGCCCCCTCGGCGATCTTCTTCGACATGATCGAGGACGCGATCAGCGGGATCGACTCGACCGTGCCGGTCACGTCCCGCAGCGCGTAGAGCTTGCGGTCGGCCGGGGCCAGCGAGGCGCCGGCCGCGCACACGACCGCGCCGACCGTGCGGAGCTGGGCCAGGAACTCCTCGGTCGACAGCGTGGCCCGCCAGCCCGGGATCGCCTCGAGCTTGTCGAGGGTGCCGCCGGTGTGCCCGAGCCCGCGGCCGGACAGCTGCGGCACGGCGACGCCGTGCGCGGCGACCAGCGGCGCCAGCGGCAGCGTGATCTTGTCGCCCACGCCGCCGGTGGAGTGCTTGTCCACCGTCGGTCTGTCCACACCGGACAGATCGAGCCGCTCGCCGGAGGCGATCATCGCCCCGGTCCAGCGGGCCAGCTCGGCCTCGGACAGCCCGCGCAGCAGCACCGCCATCAGCAGCGCCGACATCTGCTCCTCGGCCACCGCGCCACCGGTGTACGCGTCGATCACCCAGTCGATCTGGGCGTCCGACAGCGCACCGCCGTCCCGCTTGGTCCGGATGACGTCGACCGCGTCGAAGACCGCGCCCGCTCGCGCTGCGGGCTCGCGCGCTCGCTCAGGCACCAGCCACGCGGTCCAGGTCCTCGCGGCCGAAGGCACGCGGCAGCAGCCGGCCGATCGGCACCGGCCCGTCGGCGGTGTCCACCAGCAGGGCCGGACCGCCGTGCTCCCAGAGCAGCTGCCGGCACCGTCCACACGGGAGCAACGCGCCGCCCTCGGCGTCCACGCAGGCGAACGCGACCAGCCGGCCACCGCCGGTCGCGTGCAGCGACGAGACCAGCCCGCACTCGGCGCACAACCCCAGCCCGTAGGAGGCGTTCTCGACGTTGCAGCCGACCACCGTGCGGCCGTCGTCGACGAGCGCGGCCGCGCCGACCGGGAAGTTCGAGTACGGCGCGTAGGCCCGGCGCATCGCCTCGACCGCCGCGGCGCGCAGGCCGTCCCAGTCCACGGCGCTCATCCCGCCTCCCCTCGTCGGTAGGGTTTACCGTCCGCCGCCGGTGGTCGCAATCGCTGCGCCGCGAGCGCGAGCACGAGCAACGTGGTCAGGTGCGGCGCGAACCCGACGAACTCGTCCGGCACCGTGTCGCTGGTCAGGAACCAGATCAGCGCGCCGGCGGCGACGGCCACGCTGGTCGCCGCCCGCACCCGCCGGCCGCGGTACAGCGACCAGATGGCCAGCAACCCGAGCACGATCGCCAGCAGGAGAAGCAGCGCGTGCACGGACTGGCCGCCGCTGCGCAGTTGCAGCGCGTCGGTGTAGCCGAAGATGCCCGAGCCGAGCGCCAGCCCGCCGGGCATCCAGTTGCCGAAGATCATCGCGGCCAGGCCGATGTACCCGCGCCCGTTGGTCTGACCCTCCCGGTAGATGTTCGTCGCGACCAGGGAGAGGAACGCGCCGCCGAGCCCGGCGAACCCGCCGGAGAGGATCACCGCGGTGTACTTCATCCGGTAGACGTTCACGCCCAGCGACTCGGCCGCGCCCGGCGCCTCGCCGCAGGAACGCAGTCGCAGGCCGAACTTGGTCCGCCACAGCACGAGGTAGGTGAGCGGCACCAGCAGCACCGCCACGATCGTCAACCACGAGACCTGGGTGATCAGGCCGCCGAGGATGCCGGCGACGTCGGAGACCACGAACCAGTGCTTCTGCTCGATGTCGTGCAGCACCCCCGAGCCCGGCAGCGTCACCGTCCCGATCCGGGGGAGGCTCGGCGACTGGGTGACGCCGCCGCCCGGGGTGTTCACGAAGATCAGCGCGGACAGGAACCGGGTGATGCCGCCGCCGAGGATGGTGATCGCGACACCGGCGACGATGTGGTCGACGCCGAACGAGACGGTCGCGATGGCGAGGACGAGACCGCCGAGCGCGCCGCCGATGATGCCGACGATCACCCCCCACCACGGCCCGAACTCGTACGCGCCCCACGCACCGAACCAGGTCCCGAGGATGAGCTGGCCCTCGAGGCCGATGTTCACCACGCCGGACCGCTCGGACCACAGGCCACCGAGGCCGGCCAGGCCGATCGGCACCGCGAGCCGCAGTGCCGCACCGGTGGTGCCGCTGGAGGTGATGTCGTTGGCGCCGGTGACGAGCCGGACGATCGAGACGAGCACGAGCAGGCCCGAGATGCCCAGCAGCCAGAGCGGCCACCGGATGCCCCGTCGGCGTCCCGCCGCCGTCGATGCCTTGGTCATCGACTCCACGAGGCCGGTGGCGGTCATGCCGGGCTCCCCTCGCCGGCGGCCGGGGTGCCGGCGGCGGCACGCAGCTCGGCGCCGACCCGGCGCTGCTGCTGCACCAGGGAGAACCGGCGCACCAGCTCGTACGCGATGACGACGGACAGCACCGTGACGCCCTGCATGATCGTCACGATCTCCTTCGGCACGCCCTCCAGGTCGAGGATCTGGGCCGACTGTTCCAGGAACGACCACAGCAGCGCACCGAGCGCGATGCCGATCGGGTTGTTGCGACCGAGCAGCGCGATCGCGATGCCGGAGAACCCGTAGCCGGTCGGGAAGTCCTGCGCGTACGCGTGGCTGCCGCCGAGCAGCAGCGGCATCCCTACCAGCCCGGCGACCCCGCCGGAGATGAGCATGGTCCGGATGACCATCTTGCGCACCGAGACACCGCTGGCCACCGCGGCGGTCTCGGACAGCCCGGTGGCGCGCAGGTCGAAGCCGAACCGGGTCCGCCCGAGCAGCACCCAGTACGCGATGCCGCAGGCGATCGCGACCACGATGAAGCCGTAGATCTCGCCGCCGGAGACCGGGATGCCGGGCAGGTAGGCGTCCGACGGCATCGGCTTGGTCGTCACCTGCTGGGTGCCGACGATCGTGCCGAGCCGGCTCGGGTCGAGCAGGTAGGCGACGATGCCGCCGCCGATGACGTTGAGCATGATCGTGGAGATGACCTCGCTGACCCCGCGGGTCACCTTGAGCACCGCGGCGATGCCGGCCCACAGGGCGCCGACCACGACCGCGACGAGCACGACCACGACGATGAGCACCGGCCCGGGCAGCAGCAGCCAGCCGCCCACGACCGCGGCGAAGAACGCCGCGATCTGATACTGGCCGTCGACCCCGATGTTGAACAGGTTCATCCGGAACCCGATCGCGACGGCCAGGCCGGACAGGTAGTAGATCGTGGACTTGTTGACGGTCTGGACGACGGTCTCCGGCTGGGTGCCGTAGTCGAGCATCGCGTTGAACGTGTGCAGCGGCGAGTTGCCGGAGATCACCAGCGCGATGGACGACAGGAGCGCCGCGACGATGAGCGCGAGCACGGGAGCGGCCAGGCCGAGGCCGAACCGCTCCAGGTCGAACCGCTTCACGGCCGTTCCTCCCCGCCTGCGTCAGGATCGTTCGCGAGGTCGCCGGTGCCGGTCGTGCCGGTGCCGGTGAGGCCGGGACCGGCGGTCCCGGGCAGCGGCACGTCGAGGTCGGGGTCCGCGCCGGGGCCAGAGTCCGGCGGCACCGGGTCCGGACCGGGGGCGAGGTGCCGGCCGGCCTCCTCGCTGTCGGCGGCGGCGACCGTGCCGGCGCCGTGCCGACCCCCGGCCGGGCCGCCGGCCACACCGTGCTCGGTCCGCTCACCGGCCTCGCCGGCGCCGGTCATCGCCGAGCCGAGCTCCTCCGGGGTGACCGTGCGCGGGTCGGCGCTGCCGACGATCCGCCCGCGCAGGATCACCTCGATCGAGTCGGACAGCCCGATCAGCTCGTCCAGGTCGGCCGAGATCAGCAGCACCGCCAGCCCCTCTGCCCGGGCATCGCGCAGCGCGTCCCAGATCTGGGCCTGGGCGCCGACGTCGACGCCGCGGGTGGGGTGTGCGGCCAGCAGCAGCACCGGGTCGCCGCTCATCTCCCGGCCGACGATCAGCTTCTGCTGGTTGCCGCCGGACAGCGCCGAGGCGGCGACGTCGATGCCCGGCGTCCGCACGTCGTACTCGCGGACGATCCGCTCGGTGTCGGCCCTGGCGCCGGCCCGGTCGATCCAGGGTCCGGTGACGTTGGGCCGCTGGCTCTGATGGCCGAGGATCCGGTTCTCCCAGAGCGGCGCCTCCAGCAGCAGGCCCTGCCGCTGCCGGTCCTCGGGGATGAAGCCGATCCCGGCCTCCCGCCGGCGCCGGGTGTCCAGCTCGGTCAGGTCCCGATCGCCCAGCCGCACGGTGCCGGTGGCCGGCCGCAGCCCCATGATCGCGTCGACCAGCTCGGCCTGGCCGTTGCCCTCGACCCCGGCGACGCCGACCACCTCGCCGGCATGGATGGTCAGCGAGACGTCGTCGAGCAGCGGCCGGCCTTCCTCCGCCCGCACGGTCAGTCCGCGCACCTCCAGCACGACCTCCGGCCGTACGGTCGACTCGCGGGTCTCCGGCGACGGCAGCTCGCCGCCGACCATCAGCTCCGCCAGCCGGCGCGCGGTCACGTCGGCCGGCAGCACGGTCGCGACCGTGGTTCCGCGCCGCACCACGGTGATCTCGTCGGCGACCGCGAGCACCTCGTCGAGCTTGTGCGAGATGAACAGGATCGTGATGCCCTCGGACTTGAGCTCCTGCAGGTTGCCGAACAGCTCGTCGACCTCCTGCGGCACCAGCACCGCGGTGGGCTCGTCCAGGATGAGGATCCGGGCGCCGCGGTAGAGCACCTTGAGGATCTCCACCCGCTGCCGGTCGCCGACGCCGAGCTCCTCGACCAGCCGGTCCGGCGTCACGCCGAGCCCGTACGAGTCGGAGATCTCCATGATCCGGCGCCGTGCCTCGCCGAAGTCGAGCCGGCCGAAGCCGCCGGGCTCGGCCCCGAGCACGACGTTCTCCAGCACCGTGAGGTTGTCCGCCAGCATGAAGTGCTGGTGCACCATGCCGATGCCGGCGGAGATGGCGTCGGCCGGCGAGGAGAAGCTCACCGGCCGTCCGTCCACCTCGATGCTGCCCTCGTCCGGCTTCTGCATGCCGTAGAGGATCTTCATCAGCGTCGACTTGCCGGCGCCGTTCTCCCCGACGATCGCGTGCACCGTGCCGGCCCGCACGGCGATGTCGATGTCGCGGTTGGCGACGACTCCGGGGAACCGCTTGGTGATGCCGCGCAGCTGCACGGCGATGGTGTCCCGGGCCGGGGCGGGTGCGGACGTCACGCGTCTCCCCTCGGACAGAGCAGCGTCCGGGGGCGACACCGCTCGGCGTCACCCCCGGACCTGATCCAGGGCCTGCCGGTGCACGACACGCCCTGACGCAACCGTCAGGAAACGGTCGTAGGAACCTTGATCTGACCGTCCACGATCTGCTGCTTGTACGCGTCCAGCTTCGACTTGATGTCGTCGACCTGGCCGCCGGAGGTCGCGTAGCCGACCCCGTCGACCTTGAGGTCGAAGACCTCCTGGCCGGACTTGACGTTGCCGTCCTTGGCCTCGGTCAGGAACTTCAGCACGGCCACGTTCACCCGCTTGACCATCGAGGTCATGATCGTCTTCTGCACCGCCGGGTCGGCCGACAGGTACTGGTCGGAGTCGACGCCGATGGCCTTCTTGTTCGCCGCCGCCGCCGCGGAGAACACGCCGGAGCCGGAGCCGCCGGCCGCCGCGTAGACGATGTCCGCGCCGCCGTCGTACATGCCCTTGGCCGCCTCCTGCCCCGCGGCCGGGTCGTTGAAGCCGGAGCAGTTCTGCTGCGGGGTGGACAGGTACTTGGTGACCACCTTGGTGCCCGGCTTCGCCGCCTGCACGCCGGCCTTGTAGCCGGCCTCGAACTTGGCGATCAGCGGCACGCTGCAGCCGCCGATGAAGCCGACCGTGCCGCTGGTGGTCTTCAGCCCGGCGGCCGCGCCGACCAGGAAGGAGCCCTGCTCCTCGGCGAAGGTCAGGTTGGACACGTTCGGCGCCTTCACGTCGTCCGGGGTGGCGTCGATGATGCCGAACTTCACGTCCGGGTACTTCGGCGCGACCGTCTTGAGCGCCGGCGCGTACGCGAAGCCGACGGCCACGATCGGGTTGAACCCGGACTTGGCCAGCAGCTCGAGCCGCGTCGCCCGGTCCGTGTCGGTCTCGCCGGCGCGCGCCGACAGCTCCTTGACGTTGCTGTCCGACAGGTTGAACTGCTTCTTCGCGGTGTCGAGACCGACCGCCGCGGAGTCGTTGAACGACTTGTCCCCGCGACCGCCGATGTCGTACGCCATGCCGATCTTGAGGTTGCTCGGAGCCGCGGAACCCCCGCTGCCGCTACCCCCGCTGTTACTGCCACTACCACTGTCGCTGCTTCCGCAGGCCGCCAGCATCAACGCGCCGACCAGCGCGGCCGCTGCCAGCCCCATCCCACGCACTGGGCGCAAGAGGATCTCCCTTCGCGGTTCCGGGTCCGCCGCCCGGCCCGGTATCGGCCGACACGGTAGACCGCCGATATGGGTGTGACGGAGGAGAGGTCGATTCTCGTCACCGCATCGTTGCACGGGTGGAGCATCCTTGACCTGCTCTTGACCCCGTAGCCTCAGCTCGTGCGATCAGTCCGGACCGCGGCCGCCGTCGCCGCCGTGCTCTGCTGCCTGGTCGCGGTCGGCGCAACGGCTCCGGCGCTGGCGTCCGCGCCGGCTGCGACGCCGGTGCCGACGCCGACGCCCGAGCCGCCGCTGCCCGGGCAGGGTCCGGGCGGCCAGGTGGTCGGCGGCCCCCGGCTTGGCACCGTGGGATTCGCCCTGCCGGCGAAGGCCAAGCCGCTGCCGAAGGGCATCAGCGCGCGCGGCTGGGTGATCGCCGACCTCGACACCGGCGACCTGCTCGCCGCCCGCAACCCGCACGGGCGCTACCCGCCGGCCAGCACGCTGAAGTGGCTGACCGCGCTGACCCTGCTGCCCAAGCTGGACAAGCACAAGCGGGTGGTCTGCTCGTACGCGGACGTCGACGTGGACGGCACCAGGGTCGGCCTGGTCCAGAACGGGCGCTACTCGGTGGACCTGCTGTTCCAGGCGATGCTGATGGCCTCCGGCAACGACGCGGCCAACACGCTGGCCCGGGTGGCCGGGTCGGTGCCGAGCACGGTGGCGGCGATGAACGCGACCGCGCGGTCGATCCAGGCGTACGACACGCACGCGGCGACGCCGTCCGGGCTGGACGGGCCGCACCAGCTGACGTCCGCGTACGACCTGGCCCTGATCGGGCGGGCGGACCTGGCCCGGGCCGACTTCCGGAAGTACACCGCGCAGAAGCTGGGCACGATCCCGGCCCAGGGCACCAAGTACCACTCGTTCCAGTTCGCGAACGACGACAAGCTGCTCTACAACTACCCGGGCGCGTTCGGCGGGAAGAACGGTTTCACCGACGCCGCGCACCACTCGTTCATCGGCGCGGCCAAGCACGGGGACCGGCGGCTGATCGTCACGATGATGTACGGCGAGCACAAGCCGGACAACATCTCCGCGCAGGCCGGCCGGCTGCTCGACTGGGGCTTCGCGCTGCCGCGGACGGCGGCGCCGGTCGGCTCGCTGGTCGCCGCGGCCGGCACGGCCGGCACGCCGTCGGCGTCGGCACCGGCGTCGGCGTCCGGTTCGCCGGCGGCCGCGGCCGCGCACCGGGACGCGGCCGGCAGCGGCAACCCGACCTCGGCGATCGCCCTGCTGCTCGCGGCCGCGCTGGCCGTGCTGCTGGGCGCGCTGGCCGTCCGGGTCGTCCGCCGCCGCGCCTGACGGTTTCGACCGGCGACTCACAGCCGGGCGGCGCGGGCGGCGGGTCCGGCGCGGGCGGCCGGTCCGGCGCGGGCGGCCGGTCCGGCGCGGGCGGCCGGTCCGGCGCGGGCGGCCGGTCCGGCGCGGGCGGCGGGGCCGGCGTGGGCGGCGCGGGCGGTGGGTCCGGTGCGGGCGGCGGGTCCGGCGCGGGCAGTCGGGGCGGTGCGGGCGGCAGGTCCGGCGCGGGCGGGCGGAGCGGTGCCGGCGGCGGGCGCTGGGCGATCCGCTAGCGGCGGCGGAGGAGGCGGGTGGCGGTGGCGGTCGCGCCGGCCCCGAGCAGCGCACCGGTGCCGACCAGCGCGCCGGCCACCGCGGCCGGGCGCGGCGCCTCCCGCGTCCGGGTGCCCGCCGGCACCGGCCCGATCACGCCGGCGGCCGGCTTGTCGTCGACCGCGACGGCGAAGCCCTCCTCCGGCGGCTCGGGTTCGCTGTCCGCGCCGCGCGGCTGCCGGCCGGTCGCGGTCCACGCCGCGGAGATCAGCAGGAAACGGGCGACCAGGTTGATCCAGATCAGCAAACCGACCGCGCTCGCGAACACCCCGTACGTCGGGTTCGACGTCACGTTCGCGAGGTACGTCGTGCCGACGATCTTGAGCACCTCGTACCCGACCGCCGCGAAGATCGCCCCGTGCAGCACGGTCCGGTAGCGCACCGGCCGCCGCGGCAGCCGGGTGAACAACCACATGAACAGCACGGTGTCCGCGGCCAACGCGAGCACGATCGCCATGCCGCCCACGAGCGTGCCCATCCCGGGGATGCCGTCCAGGTGGAGGCCGGTGACCACGGCGTGGATCGCCGCGGTCACGCCGGAGGTGAGCGCCAGCGAGAGCACGATGCCGACCCCGAGGCCGACGAGCACGACCAGGTCCTCGAGCTTGGCCTTGACGAAGTTCTCCTTCGTGACCTCGCTGGCCCAGATCATCTGCACGCCGGTGCGCAGGTTGCCGACCCAGCCGAGCCCGGCGTACGCCACGCCGAGCAGCGCGATCACGCCGAGGCTGCCGCGGTTGTCGATCACCGACTGGACGGCCTGTGTGAGGGTGTTCCCGAGCGAGCCCGGCACGTTCTCGCTGATGACCTCGTTCAGCCGTTGCTGGCGGTCGACGTTGTTGGCCAGCACGAACCCGGCGATCGAGGCACCGAGAAGGACGAGCGGGAAGATCGCCAGGAAGCTGAAGTAGGTGATCGCGGCCGCGACGTGGTCGCCGTTCGCGCGCTTGTACTGCTGGTACGCGCGGATCAGGTGGTCCAGCCAGGGGCGGCGGGCCCGCTCCCGGCGCAGCATCGCGATCAGCCGATCCTTCAGACCGGCCATCTCAGCTCCCAGGTCATGTCAGCTCCCCCCGAGAGCGAAGTCCTTCCTCGGCACCCATACCCCGCCCGTTTCCTGCGCGAACACACTGAACGCCGGCACCGGGAAGCGGGCGTCGAAGCCGGCCAGCCCCTTGTACGCGCGGTCGAGGCCGTCCGGCGGGATGTCGTGGGCGACCGTCACGTGCGGGTGGTAGGGGAAGCGGGTCTCCCGCGCCAGCGGGCCGGAGCGGATCGCCGCCTCCAGCCGCTCGCACTGGGCGATGCCGGCCGCGACCACGACGAAGACCACGTCGGAGACCGGGCGGAAGGTGCCGGTGCCGGACAGGTGCATCTCGAACGGCGGGTACGCGGCGGCGGTCTCGGCCAGGTGGGCCTCGATGTCGGGCAGCGCGGCGGTCGCGACCAGCGTCGGCGGGAGCAGGGTCACGTGCGGCGGGACCCGCGCGGCGGCCGGGTCGCCGACCCGCGCCCGCCATTCGGACAGTTCCTCCGCCCACGGCGCCGGGATCGGGATGGCGACGCCGAGGTTCACCTGCACGCGGCGATTAGACCAGTGCACCCGCGAGCTCACGCCGCCCGGCTCCCCACCCCGGTCGCCGTCGGTCTCAGTCGGCTGTGCAATCGAACGCGCCGCGTTCGCGGACGCCACGACCGGCACGGCGCCGGCCGTGATGGGGAGCCGGTCGGGGCCGGGGCGCCGGGGCGAGGCCGGGGCGAGGCCGGGGCGAGGCCGGGGCGAGGCCGGGGCGAGGCCGGGGCGAGGCCGGGGCGAGGCCGGG
>Ga0207678_10000182_pt1 | contig 53798 bp, 48 predicted proteins | sample KBSC63metaG_FD_184319 | JGI IMG/M metagenome (GOLD analysis project Ga0207678, IMG submission 184319) | Corn rhizosphere microbial communities from Kellogg Biological Station, Michigan, USA - KBS C6-3 metaG (SPAdes) (version 2) | ecosystem: Host-associated > Plants > Roots > Rhizosphere > Soil ... | reverse complement strand
GCAGGGTCGCGTCGTAGGTCCATTCCTTGAACGACTTGCTGTTGGTGAAGGCGCACGGCCCGGTCTGCCGGACGGTGGTCTCATAACCCGCCGGGACGATCGGGTTGAAGGAGCAACTGCCAACAGTGCCATCGGGATTGGGCAGATTGGGTCGCGAAGGTGACACGGTGATTTTCCGCTTGTCGTAATTATAGCGAAGACCGCCCGACAGGCTGAACTTGTCCGTTACCTTGAACGTGCCTGCCAGGAAGGCCGCCGCAGTGCGCGAATAGCCTTCGCCCGGGTTCGACGTCACGAACAGCGAGGCATCGGTCGTGCGCGGATTCATCCCCGCACCCAAAATGTTGAGTTCAGGCAGGGTATTGGCGAGCGAGCCGTCGATACCCTTTTCCTCGAAATAATAGGCGCCGGCGATCAGGTCGAGCCGGTTGTCGAGCGCCTTGGCCTGCAGCTGTAGTTCTTCGCTGATGTTGCGGGAGCGGGCATATTGATAAGGCGCGATCAGGAAGGCAGGAATCCCGTCATAATCCTGCACCACATCGCGCCGTTCCTTGCGATAGCCAAATATGTTCTTCAACGTCAGCGCGTCGTTCAGTTCCCAAGTCGTCTTGTTGGTGATGCCCCAGTTCTTGATCTTCTCGAACGGCCTGCCGAACACGTCGAGATTACTGCCATTGCCAGATCCCGAATTGAGCGTGAACCGGCGCGTGCGGAAAAGTGCCTGCGCTTCGGCAAACTGTGCCGGAATATTAGTGTTGATCGCACCCAAACGACGAAGCTCCTCATAGGAGTCCGGTCTCAGTGTAAGGGGATTGTCGATTACGGATGGTGTCGAGATAGACGTCAGGAAGGAAGCGGTGCCATTCTCGCGCGAGCGGAACCAGTCGAACACCGTGAGCGATTCGATGCCGTTGCCGGGCGACACCAGCGCCGACACGCGGAATGTGTCGTAATTCTGGTTATCAAGGCGCAGCCCGCTGCCGATGTCGCGCGCCCAGCCATCACGCTCGCGCGTCTTGCCGGAAAGGCGGAAGGCCACCGAATCGCCGAGCGGAATGTTCAACATGCCGTAGAGATCGTGCATGTCGTAATTGCCGTACTGCGCCTTCACTTCGCCCGCGAACTCGCCCAGCTTCGGATGGGCTGGCTCGACCAGCACCGCGCCGCCGGTCATGTTGCGGCCGAACAGCGTGCCCTGCACACCCTTCAGAACCTGAACCGATTCAAGGTCATACAGGCTGTTGCCAAAGCCGTAGGGGCGCGGCTGCACCACTTCGGCGAAATAGGTGCCGACCGGCGGATCGGTGAAGAGCTGCGTTTCCTGCGTCCGCTGGCCGCGCAGCGAAAAGGCAACGGTGTTGCGCTGGCTCTGCGCGCTGGTGATCGAGAGCGAAGGGGTGCGGTATTGCAGGCCCTGAACGTCGGTCACGCCCGAACGCGAAAGCTGCTCGCCCGAAATGGCCGAGACAGAGATCGGAACATCCTGCAGCGCCTCGTCGCGGCGGCGCGCGGTGACCACAATGTCGCCGGTCGACACACCGTCGGCCTGCGGCGACGCGGCATCCTGAGCAAAGGCGGGTGCGGAAACGAACAAAACCGCGCAAGTCGCGGCAAGATAGCGTCGATAGGTCATTGCATCCTCTCAGGGACTGATGGAACCGGCCTATAGCTTTAGCTTTGAAGCCGGCGAACGGATGAACGCCAGCTAGCGCCATTTCCCGCTCGGCCAAACCCTTGATTGGCGGATGTTATGGATCATCAGATACGCGATCTTGCATATGCGCTGGAATAGGGGAGATGATTTAAGTGGTCCGTTGTTTTCAGGACACAGTTCCAGCGCCATTTTTTCCGGCTTTATTTTCAGATGATTATATAATCCATATTTTTTCGGCCAAATGTTGCATCAACATTTAAACCGGATGCTTTTTCCCGGACATGAGGATGTTTTTGATCAAATACTGATCCTGCGAGACCAGGCGCGGCGACGCGCATCGATCTGCGCGAGACGTTCTTCCCGGCTCAGCCGGGCAATATCATCGGGCAGATGCGCATCAACCTGATCGAATGGCACGATGTCGAGCCAGTGGACTGGTCCCCCGCCCTGTACCTTGTCCGGCAATCCCTGCCAGCGGATCATCGGCAACAGGTCGCGCAATCCGTCAGTCTGTACCCAATTGGCGATGCCCGGATCGCGCGCCGACACGATCGTCGTGATCAATCCATCGTCGCCGCGCGCGGCCTGCGTGGCGGACAGGCCGCTTTGCAGGCGATCCGCATCCACCGATCGATACCACCACATGGCCAGTTGCAGGCTGTTATAGGCGGCGCCCGCAGGATCGAAACGGATTATCGCCGCCTGGTCATCCTCCAGACGCAGGCGGCCAAGGCTGCTTGCCTGCGTGACGAGGCCGCCGACGCTGGCTGTCCGCAAGGGCGGAGGCATGCTGTTGACCACATGCCCAGCCGACAGGCGGAAGAACCAGTAATAAAGGGGCACCTCCTCCCGCGCGCGACGCAAGGCCTCCTCCTGACGCTGCTCGAAGGACATGGGAGAGACGGCAGGCGCATCGATCCGCTCGATCCCGAGGATCAAGGGGGTTTCCCTTTCCCAGTCCATCATCGAATCCCGCACGAACAGGAATTTGACGCGCGGATTTGTGGTCATGTGATTGCGCCGTCCGGCGGCAGGCTGGTCATCAATCGTGATGATGAAGCCGCCGTCATCCCCGACATCGATCCCAGGGATCTCGACCGTCTGCGCCGTCATCGACGTGCCCCAGTTCTCGGCCAGCGTGAAGGATATATGCGCAGGGCAGGCATTGATGACCCTGCCGGTAATCCGATAGCGACCGCCATGGGCGATGCCCGCCAGCCGGTAGCAGTTGTCCGGATTGTCTCCGCCCATGCGCGCATCAGGCACAGCCGCACCATTCCAGCAATAGCCCGGCATGAAGTTGCGCACGAAACGGGGACGGACGGGGTCGCGGGCCGCAGCCTTGAAAAGATAATTGCTCATCCAGGCGTCCATCGCATCGTCGAAAAGCGGCTCGACCTCCGGCGGCACGTCACTGCCGTGACCCACGCGCCAAAGCTGCGCGCAATGATCGCGTGCCGCCCTGGTCGCCGCCTCGTCCCACATGGCGCGGACCTCCGCCTCGGCAGCGAATTGATCCTCATTGGCGACAGGATTGGTCATCAGCCTTCCTCCAGGATCAACATCCGGTGTTGTGGAGCGTCAGGCCCGCGCGAACCGGCCCAGCCTGAAGCGCCGCGAATACCCTTCGAACGCCGTCTCGATCATCTCCCGGCTGAGGCCGAAGGGTTCCAGGGCGTAATCATAGCGGCCATAGCGATTGGAAGCATTTGCCGGATCGGCGAGCCACGTCCGCATCCGGCTGTCGAATTCGGGCGTGTAATCCATTTGCCAATGGCCATAGGCTCGCCGGATCACATCCACGGGGTCCCTCGTCAGGTCCTGGAAATCGACATGGAAGATGCGAGGATCGTCGACCAGCGGATTTTCCATCGTTTCGGCCAGCGATGCCGCGATGCTTTCGACAAAGGCGGGACCGAGGGCCTGAAAATCCATCTGCCAGTTGGTGATACCGCCATAAAGCACCGCCGTGATCGCCATGATCGAAGGGTGGACCTGAACCGGGTCGCGATGCGGCCAGATGCACAGCGCGTCAGGATAGGCCTCGAACAGCGCGTCCAGGGCGAATTGGTGGTATATTCCCTTGGCTACCCAATGGCTGGTCGGCTGCTGCCACTGCAAATGCTGCAGGAACTGGCGATGAAAACTGTAGGCCGCGGCGATATTGCTGGCGTCCAGGATCATCGCCAGCGCCGGCAGCTTGTACAGCAGCGACGGATAGGCGTTCTGAAAGTCGAGGGTGAAGATTTCCTCGCATTCGATCGGGCAATGGCCGCGCTTGTCCCAATAGGGGTGAAGCGTGAGCAGGCCGGGCGCGCGCATCAGCAGCTCGTCCAGTTCCCTGGCCGTGAGTTCTATCCGCTCCGGCGTTACCGGCACTTCGCCCGGCGGCGGGCTTGGCGAATGGCTATGCCACCAGAGCGGGGTACGCGCGCCGGGATCCTCGGCCAGCAACGAATGAATGAGTGTCGTGCCGGTCCGGCCGAAGCCGATGACAAAAATGGGCCGCTCTATCTTTTCCTCTGCGATGGCGGGAATGCGTTTACGGTCCGCAGCGAGTCGCAGGCGCGTCGAAAGCAGCTTGCGCAGTTGCAATTCGACATCCGACTTCTGCTCGGGACGCAGGGGCGGCTGTTCGTTCAACCAGCCCGTGAACCGTTCCACCCTGCCGACAAGAGCGGGATCGAGCGCATCGAAATTACCGGCGATTATCTGAGACGTGCGGATGAGCGCTGCTGCATCTATGCCGCTCGACAGGTCAGCGACGGTTCCCACATTTTCCGACCGGCTGCGCATCACCCCTCCTGACTAGTTCACTTGGATTTGCATATGCTGGAGCAATAGGTGCCTGAAAGTCAATTAAACTGGATATTATCACATGGGTGAACGAGGTTCATGGGAACGTTCGTTCCTATCCTGCTCCGCGACCAGCGCTTCTGCGATATTCAGGGATTCTATCATCGCATGATATTGCTGCTCGCTGAGTGCGGTCGGCCAGAGGATATGCGGGGCGGAGCGGTCGAGCTCGACCAGCCTGGTGAGCGCCGCGTGGCCTGCCTCCGTCAATTCGATGAACAAGCCGCGCCGATCATCAGGATTGGGCACCCGGCGGATGAAGCCCAGCGCCTCCAGCCGATCGACCCGCTTGGCAACGCCTGCAAGCGACATCAGGAAATAATGTTTGAGCGCGGTGGGCGCGATGCGATGGGGCGGCCCCACGCGGTACAGGGCATCGAGCAGGAGCACGTCGCCGGATGTCAGCCCTTCCCGCGCGGCCGACAGCGTCATGTGCCGTTCCATGCTCCGGGCCAGGCGCAACAGGCGCGTCGTGACGGAGTAGGAGCGAACCAGCACCGGATCATAGTCTGTCGCCCAGGCAGCCAGAGCCGCCTGAAGCGGGTCGGTGGCCGCGGGCGCCGGAACCCCGTCGGCCTGCACCTGCGGATCGGGCGGGGTGCGAAAGGCCGGCCCGGGCGCCAGTCGCCGGTCGGCCGACCAGAGCAATATGCCCGCCTCTATCAGCTGATCGACGCGCCGGGATGCCGATGATTTGCTGGCATAATCCCACAGCCTGGCAAGGCCCGCCATGGATGGGATGGTGCGGTGCACCGCATAATGCACTTCGAGAGCGGCGCGGCATGCCTCCACGCTGCGCTCGCCTTCTTCAGTCCTGGCCCGTCCCGTCATGGCGCCACAAAGACACAGGGTGAGGCGATCCGCAAGAGCTTGGCCCGGCCCTCAACCGCGTGGCCCCTTGCAGAGCTTAGCCGAAGATGCTGTCGCCAAAGCGTTCGCCATGCTGGATCAGGTCGCCATATTGCTTTTCTATGCACATCAAACGGCGAAAATAATGGCCGATCGCATATTCATCGGTCAGCCCATAGCCGCCATGGACCTGAATGCCATTGCGCGAGACTGTCTGCCCCGCCTCTCCGATGACAAGGCGCGCGGCGGAAAGCGCGGCCGACCGCGTCGCCTCATCCTGATCCGCATTGGCCAAGGCGTGGTAGAGCATCGAACGCGCCTGATGGGCGGCGACGAAATTATCGGCCATGATATGCTGGATCGCCTGAAAGGAACCGATGGCGACCCCGAACTGCTTGCGCTCCTGCACATAGGTGCCGCAGACCTTGTTCGCGGCTTCCATCGCGCCGACCGCCTGCGCCATCAGCGCGATCGAGGCACGGTCGATGGACTCGCGCAGCACCGCCGCGCCGCGATTGCCACCGATCAGCAGAGCCGCGGACGGGAGCGTCACGTCGGCAAGGACGATGTCGGAGGCGCGGGTGCCATCGATCAGCGCATAGGATTCAACCGAAAGGCCGGGCGCATCGGCGGGCACGAGGAACAGGCCGACGCCCTCTTCCCCCTCCAGACGGGCCGAGACGATCAACTGCCCCGCGCTGGGCGCATCGAACGCCATGATCTTCGTGCCGGACACAATATATCCATCATCGGAACGGCGGGCGCTGGTACCGGTCACCTCGACGTCGAGCGGATGAGCGCCATTTTCCTGATGCGCGAGCGCGATGCGCAGCGTGCCGCCCGCAACCTCGCCCAACAGGTCCAGCGCCCGCGTTTCGTCCGCGGATTGCTTGAGCACATGGCCCGCAAGCACGATCGTGCTGATATAGGGTTCGGTCGCCAGAGCCTTGCCCAAGGCAATGTTGAGCAGCGCAATATCCTCTATCGTACCGTCCAGACCACCCGCTGCTTCCGGCACCGGCAGGGCAAGCCATCCCAGCTCCGCGAACTGCGTCCAGCGCGCCTCGTCAAAGCCCGTCGCGCTCGATCGCTGATGCCGCCAATATTCGACGTCGGCATTTTCGGACAGCAACCGTTCGGCACTGTCCAGAAGCATCGCCTGAATGTCGGACTTCGCGAAATCCATTGTTCCTGTCTTCCTGTCAGAGGCCGAAGGCGAGCTTGGCCAGAATATTCTTTTGGATCTGCTTCGACCCGCCATAGATGGTCGCCGCCCGGTTGATCAGCGCCACCGTCGTTCGGCCGGGGGCATAATCGGCCCACATATCCGTGGGCGCGGGGGGAGGCACAGGGGCCACATCGAAGAAGCGCAGCGCCTTCGCGCCCAGAGCGTCGACTTGCAACATGGTGATTTCCTGTTGCAGTTCGGAACCCCGGATTTTCAACACGGAGGCGGCGGCAGCCTCCGGCGCGTCGAATTCCTCATGCGCCAGCACGCGCAGAACCGACCATTCCAGCGCAAGCAGATCCGCCTCCGCCCTGGCGAAACGGGCGCGGAAAGCAGGGTCGTCGGCGACGCGGCGGCCTCCTGTCATTTCGCCGAGCGCAATGTCCTTCGCGCGGGCCAGTTCACGCTTGCTCCAGTAGATGAAGCTCGACGTGGTGCGCTCATGCTCCAGCAGGAACTTGGCGTAGGTCCAACCCATGCCCGGTTCCCCGATCAACTGGTCGGCGGGAACCTCGACATTGTCCAGGAACACTTCGCACAGATGCGCTTCGCCATTGATCTGCGGGATCTGGCGCACGGTGACGCCGGGCGTATCCATCTTGATGATGAGGAAGCTGATGCCGCGCTGCGGCTTCACATTCTTGTCGGTGCGGACCAGGAAAAAGCCCCAGTCCGCATGGGCGGCGCCGCTGGTCCAGATCTTCTGCCCGTTGACGATATATTTGTCGCCGGCCAGTTCGGCGCTGGTGCGCAGCGAAGCGAGATCGGAACCCGACCCCGGTTCGGAAAAGCCCTGCGCCCACATGGTCGCGCCTTCGCGGATCATGGGCAGGAACCTGTCCTTCAGATAATCGGAACCATAGGTATAGAGCACCGGCCCCAGCATATGCGTGCCGCCCCAGTCGAATTCAGGAGCATCGGCCTTGTACAGTTCCTCATTGAAGATGAAGAGCTGCATCGGTGTCCAGCCGCAACCGCCAAACTCCACCGGCCAGTGCGGCACGGATCGGCCATGAGCGTTGAGGATGCGCATCCATTCCAGCAGATCGGGCACGGCGGCGTTATTGGCGACCTTGCGACGCTGACGTTCCTTCATCTCGGCGGGCAATACGCTGTCGATAAAGGCGCGCACTTCCGTCCGGAAGGTCTGAAGATCGGGATCGAGGCGCAATTCCATCGGATCGGCTCCGGCTATCTGTATGGTGATTGGAATGTCCATGGCCTGCACCGCCAAGGGGTGCAAGCAGCATGGGCCGCGGCATCATCCATGCGATGGTGCGACAGCGTGATTTGACAGCAGGACGACCGTCATGATGAAGATCATACATGCAAAATGCAGAAATAACAGATGCGCATGGCGATTGCGACAGCCTGATATGGATTTCAGGCGCCACCGAGGGCATAGGATTGGGCCTGGCGCGCAATGTCCCCTATCTTAACGCGCGCGTGGTCAACTTGTCTCGACGACCCCATCCCGACCATGAGAGCGTCTTCCTGGACCTCGCTGATCCGGCAAGCTGGGATGATGTCGGCTCTCATTTTGCCGACAACCTCACCCGGTTCCGGGGCTCCCGCGCGATCTTCATCCAGAATGCGCATATGAAGGGGATGACCGGCTTTGTCGGAGAGGTCGCGCCGGATGACTATGCCTGCGATATTGTCGCCAATGTCGCAGCGCCCTTGCGGCTCGCGGAAATGTTCGTGCGCGCGGTCGGGGAGAGCGGCTTTGCCGGAGAGGCGGGGCTGGTCCTCATGTCCTCTTCTTCCGCCCGTTCACCTACCATAGGACAGAGCGTCTATTGCGCGGGCAAGGCCGCCCAGGAAATGTGGGTTCGCGTTACCCGCAGGGAACTGGCGCTGCGCGGAAAGGACAATATCTGGGTGACGGCAGTGCGACCGGGATTTGTCGACACGGCTCTTACCCGCCATGTCGCCGCCATGGCCGACAGCGACTATCCCATTGCGTCGCAGATGCGCAGGCAGATGGAACAGGGCATCGGCGTCATGGACATAGACACAGCCGCGCGCCAGATCTGGGATGCACTGCCCACCGACCAGTCGCTCCTGCTGTTTGGGGAACAGGTGCGTCAACCGAGCTGAACAGCGCTATCCGGGCGAAGTGAAAGGGCGATCCTCGTCAGGTTTCGGCAAGGATCATGTCGGAACCCTTTTCCGCGATCATCATCGTCGCCGCATTGGTGTTGCCTGAGACGACAGCGGGCATCACAGAGGCATCGACGACCCGCAGGCCTTCCACGCCGTTGACTTTCAGCTTTCCGGAAACGACCGCATCCGGCCCCACGCCCATGGCGCAGGTCGATGCCTGGTGATAGCCGGTCGACCCGCTGGAGCGGGCAAAGCCCAGTAATTCCTCGTCGCTCTGCAATGCCGCACCCGGCGTCAGTTCATGATCGAAATAGGGGGCAAGGGCGGGACTTTCCATGACGCGGCGTGCCCAGCGCAGACAACCGACCTGCGCCCGGCAGTCTGCTTCGGCCGAAAGGAAATTCGGCCTGATCGCCGGCGCGTCATGAAAGTCGCCGCTCCTGATATGGATCGAGCCCTTTGACTGCGGCCGCATCACATATCCGCCCACCGTGATGCCGGGCAGCTTTTCCATCGTCATCGCGCCCTTGAGCGCCAGCGCCTCGAAATCGACCGTCGCGGGGCTGGCGAAGAATTGCAGATCGGGCAGGTCGAACGACGGATCGGACTTGAGGAATGCGGTCAGATTCGAGCCGCCCAGCGCCAGCAGACCCGTCCGGTTCATGGCAAAACGCAGCATCTGCCCCACCAGCGGCAAACCGCGCGACATGGCGTTGAAGCTCGCAGCACCCGGTTTGAGGCGGGCGCGAACCATCGCCGCATAATGATCCTGGAGATTTTCACCGACATTCGGACTGTCGACCAGCGTCGTAATGCCCAGCTCCCGCAGCCGCTCGCCCTGCCCTATGCCTGACAGCTCCAGCAATTGGGGGGAATTGATCGCACCGCCCGACAGGATGACCTCTCGGCGGGCGCGCACCTGCCGGATGCGGCCGCCCTTCCAATATTCGACGCCCACGGCTTTCCTGCCTTCGAACAGGACGCGCGTGGCATGTGCGTGAATGATGACCTGGAGATTGGGCCGCTTCATCGCCGGATGCAGATAGGCAACGGCCGCCGATACGCGCATGCCCTTATAGGCGTTGAGCCGGATACGGGCCACGCCTTCCCGGGTGGTGCCGTTCAGATCGTTGGAGATCGGGGCACCGGCTTCCTCGAAGGCCCTGGTCATCACATCCAGCATGGGATGTCGGATCGGCACGTCGCTTATCTTGAGGGGGCCGACCGGCCGGTCGCTGCCGGCATCCGCGCCCTGCTGATCTTCGATCTTGCGGAAATAGGTTTCGGCGTCTTCCCATCCCCAACCGGTCAGTCCCCTTTGCCGCCAGCCGTCATAATCCTCCGGCAGGCCACGGACCCAGATGATGCCGTTGATGGAGGAGGAGCCGCCCAGAACCTTGCCACGCGGGAACACATGCCGCCTGCCGTCCGATCCCGGATCGGGTTCGGTCATATAGTTCCAATTGACGCGAGGATCCTTCAGCATCCTGGTGAAGCCTGCAGGCACGTGAATGTTCATCGTGCTCATCGCCTGCGCGGGATTGAGAAGATTTTGCAGCGGCCTGTCGTCGCCGCCCGCTTCCAACAGCGCAACCTTGTGACGGCCGTTCGCGCTCAGCCTATTGGCGAGCACGCAACCGGCCGATCCGGCGCCGACGATGACATAATCGGCTTCCGCCTCCACGACGCTGTGCGCCTCGACCATGATGGCTTTCTCCTTTCCCAAGCTGCTGTGCATAGCGGGGAAGCGCAAAGGGTGTACAAGCCTTGTGCGGACCTTGACGACGAACATCGCTCTTATGATGGCTGGACTTGCGCCATCGAAATAGGGCCGCTGGCAACGCTATGATCGCATCGGAACAAGGTCTGGCCAAGGATGAGGACAAAATGACGGGGCTTTTCTCGCTTGCAGGCCGCACGGCGATGGTCACGGGCGCCTCGCGCGGCCTGGGCCGGGCGATCGCGCTGGGGCTTGCGGAAGCCGGGGCATCGCTCGTCCTTGCCGCGCGCGACGCCGCAAAACTGGAAGAAGCGGCCGAGAACATCCGTGCGGCAGGCGGTCAGGCGCGAACGATCGCCTTCGACCTGGCGGATCTGGAAGCTGTGCAGAACGCGACCGAGAGGCTGAACGCCGAAGGGCCGGGCATCGACATCCTGGTCAATAATGGGGCTATCGGCGGATGGGGGCCGCTCCACCAGTCCACCCTGGCGCATTGGGAAAACATGTTCGATGTGAACGTATCGTCCATGTATCTGTTGTGCCGCGACCTGTCTAAGGGGATGGTGGCGCGCAAATGGGGGCGGATCATCAATTTCGCCTCTTATGTGTCCGACACGGGGCGGCCCAACCTGTCCGCCTATGTCGCCAGCAAGCATGCGGTTCTGGGCCTGACGCGATCGATCGCGGCGGATCTGGCGCCCCATGGCGTGACCTGCAACGCCATAGCGCCCGGCTTCTTCGACACGGACATGGCCGCGCCCACGGTCGGAAATCCGGCGCGGGCGAAAATCTTCCGAAGCGCCATAGCACTGGACCGTTTCGGCGATCCGAAGGAGATGGTCGGCCCGGTCCAGTTCCTGGCGTCCGATGCGTCGGGCTATATCACCGGCCACATGTTGCCGGTGGACGGCGGCGTCGCCAACATCCTGTCGCTGCCCGTCGTTGTCGAGACCTGACCAGCGTCCCGCCCATATTTGCCGTATCCTGAAGGAACTTCGCATGACCGATACGCTCGTCAATCTCGCAAGCCCGGAAAAGCTGTTCATTGGCGGCGGCTGGACCAATTCTTCCGGGTCTGACGGAATAGAGATCATCTCCCCCGCCACCGAGGAGAAGGTGGGCCGCGTCGCCAAGGCAACGACTGCGGACATGGATCGCGCCGTCGCGGTCGCGCGCGATGCCTTCGACAATGGCCCGTGGCCGCGTATGACCGGCCCGGAACGTGCCGTCTATCTGCGTCGCATCGCCGGTGAGATGGCCAAGCGGAGCGACGATTTCGCGCGCGCCTGGTCGATGCAGGTGGGCATGCCCTATTCGCAGTCGTCGATGACCGCGCCCTTCATGGGCGGCTATTACACCTATGCCGCCGATCTTGCCGAAAAGGGGTTTGAAGAGGTGCGGCCCGCACTGGCCGGCGGCCATGCCATTGTCGTGCACGAGCCGGTAGGCGTGGTCGCCGCCGTGGTGCCATGGAACGCCCCGCTCGCCACCCTTTCGCTCAAGGTGGCCTTCGCGCTGGCCGCCGGCTGCACGATCATAGCCAAGCCATCGCCCGAAACGCCGCTGGAAGCACTGATCCTGGCCGAATGCATCGCAGCGGCAGGCGTGCCGGAGGGCGTCTTTTCCGTACTGACGGCCGATCGTGACGTCTCCGATCATCTGATCCGGCATGAAGGAGTGGACAAGGTCAGTTTCACGGGTTCGACCGCCGCAGGCCTTAATATCGCCTCGATCGTCAGCGCGCGGTCGGGACGCATCACGACCGAGCTGGGCGGCAAGTCCGCCGCCATCGTCCTGGACGACGCTGATATCGGCAAGGTCGTGGAAGGCATCATGCCGAACCTTGTCGGGCTGTGCGGCCAGCAATGCGCCGCGTTCAGCCGCATATTGGTACCCCTGTCGCTGAAGGGCGCAGTGGAGGAGGCCATGGCCGCCGCAATGCAATATGTGCAGGTGGGCGATCCCTTCGTCGAAACCACGCAGATGGGCCCGCTCGTCACCCAGCGCCAGCATGGCCGCGTCTTCGACTATATCCGGCAAGGCAAGGCGCAGGGCGCCCGCATCGTCACCGGCGGCAATCGCCCGACGCATCTCGACAGGGGCTGGTTTGTGGAACCGACCCTGTTCACCGACGCCAGCAACGACATGACCATCGCCCGCGAGGAGATTTTCGGACCCGTCGGCACGATCATCGCCTATGGCAGCGAGGAAGAGGCCATCGCCATCGCCAACGACAATATCTACGGCCTGTCGGGCGGCGTCTTCACACAGGATGTCGAGCGTGCCTATCGAGTCGCCCGGCGCATTCGAACCGGTAATTTCGGCCATAATGGCCGCGTCATCGATTACACGATCCCCTATGGCGGCTTCAAACAGTCCGGCGTGGGCCGCGAAGGCGGAGTGGAGGGACTGCACGGCTTCACGGAGGTCAAGGCTGTCTTCATGCAGGAACTGCCTGCCCATCTGAAGGCCTGATCAGCCTTGCCGGCCCCGGCGCGAACGGAGAGCCCCGCCTACAGCAGCGACTGGCCCGACAATTATGGTCCTGCCAGCGCCTGGTGGACGGTGTTCATCCTGACGATCTTCCAGATCGTGTCGATGATCGACCGACAGGTCATATCGGTGCTGATCCCGGAAATGCGGGCGGACCTTGGCCTCAACGATTTCCAGATCAGCCTGGTTCAAGGCCTTTCCTTCGCTCTGTTCTACGGACTTATGGGACTGGTGATCGGCGGGTTGGTCGATCGCTATTCTCGGCGCGCAATCATGTTCGCGGGCATAGTGGTCTGGTCCCTGGCCGCAGCCGGCACCGGGCTGGCGCGCAGCTACAGCGAGTTGTTCGCTGGTCGCCTGCTGGTGGGCGCGGGTGAGGCGGCGGTATCGCCGGCGGGGCAGTCGCTCCTGTCGTCCATCTTCCCCCGGCACCGGCTGACCACCCCGATCGCCTGTCTTTCCGTGTCCGGCGTCATCGGCATATCGCTGTCATACGCGCTTGGCGGCAATCTGCTCGCCCTGTTTTCGGCGCAGCCGCTGGGCGGCCCGCTCTCTGGCCTTGCGCCATGGCGGCAGGTGCTGGTGGTGACGGGCCTGCCGGGCGTGCTGATCGCCTTCCTGGCCTTCGCCTTTCGGGAACCGAAGCGCCGCAGCCTGACCCCGCCGGACCGGCGGGCGGCGAACTGGGGCGCGTTCTTCCGCCATATCGGCGCGCATCCGCGGCTAATGCTGGGCTTGATCCTGGGATCGGCGGTGATGGCAGTTGCCATACAAGGGACCATGGTGTGGACCCCGACCTACGCCCGCCGGGTGCTCGGCGCGAGCGCGGCGGACGTCGGAACAATGATGTCGGTCGCGGTCGCGTTGGGCGGTATCATCGGTGGCCTGTCGCTCGGCCTGTTCATCGACCATCGTTTCGCGCGCGGTACCCGCGACATGGCGCTGCGACTGCTGTGCGGCTTCTGCATCGCCATTCCCCCTTGCCTGGCGGCTGCCTTTGCGCTCGGCAATTTCACGCTGCTGTTCGGCGCGATCACGCTGATGATGATGACCATGGGTTCAAGCTATGGCCCGACCATGGCCGCCGTGCAGATGATCGCCCCAGTGGAGATGCGCGGTCGGTTCGCCGCGCTGATGGTGCTGGCTTCCAATCTGTGCGGCTATGCGCTGGGGCCGATGCTGATCGGCTTTCTTACGGATTATGTCTATGGCGACCCCATGAAGCTCGGCTGGTCGATCATCACCTGCCTCCTGATCGCAGGGCCGCTCGCGGCATGGATGGTGTGGTCGGCGCGCGGCGACTTCCTGCGCCGTCTGGATCAATGAGGACAGCCATCACAACCGCGCTTATGTCGCGGCCGTTCTTCCTTCAAAGGCACGTTCGGCCCATGCTGCCATGCGGCATCGGCAAAGCACTGAAAAGGCCATCATGACGACGACTATTCCCGCCCTTATGCGTAGCGCAGCCGCGCGCCACGGCGACCGACCTGCCCTGGTTTCGCAGACAGACGGAGCGATCAGCTATCGCGAACTCGACCGCCAGGCCGATCTGGTCGCAAAGGCGCTGATCGCGGATGGCGCCCAGCCGGGCGACCGGGCCGTCATCTGGGCCCCCAATATGTGGGAATGGGTCGCCATAGCCATCGGCATCCAACGCGCCGCCGGCGTCATGGTGCCGCTCAACACGCGCCTCAAGGGCGGCGAGGTGTCCGACATCGTGCGACGGGGCAAGGTCCTGCGCCTGTTTTCCATCGGCAATTTCCTTGGCCGCTATTATCCGGCCATGCTGAAGAATGAGGCGATGCCCGAACTGCGCCGCCGCATCGTGCTGCGTGCCGAACCACAGCAATTGGGCGAAGGCGAAATCCGGTTCGAGGATTTTCTCGCCCTGGCCGACAGCAGCAGCGATGCACAGCTTGCCGAGCGCGAAGCAATGGTGAAGCCCGACACGCTGGCTGATCTCATGTTCACGTCCGGCACCACGGGAGCACCCAAGGGCGCATTGTTCGATCACCGCCGGTCGCTGGGCGGGGGTCAGGCCTGGGTGGATATTGCGCGACAGACGACAGACGATCGCTATGCCGCCTTTGGCCCCTTCTCCCACAATGCTTCCTACAAGGCGGGCTGGGTCGCGTCATTGATCGCGGGCAGCACGCTCTATTGGCCCGAAGCCTATGATCCGGCCAGCGTCCTCGACCTGGTGGCGAAAAACGGCATCACGGTCATGCCCGCCCCGCCCACCGTGTTCCAGGAGATGCTGGCCTTTCCCAACTGGCGCGACTGGGACATTTCAAGCTGGCGGTTCATGTCGACGGGATCGACCGTCGTGCCGATCGAACTGATGAAGCGGCTTCAGGCCGAAACCCCGATCCAGGAGATCAGCACCGGCTATGGCATGACTGAATGCTGCGGCTCCGCCACGCACACCCGGCCGGGTGATCCGATGGAGCGCATCGCCTATACGGTCGGCACGGCGATTGCCGGGACGGAAATCCGGATTGCCGGACCGGATGGCCGCCCGTTGCCGGTGGGCGAGCCGGGAGAAGTGCTGATCCGCGACAACAAGCTGCTGATCGAATATCTGGACAATCCGGAAGCGACCTGCGCCACGCTGGACGCAGAGGGCTGGCTGCATTCGGGCGATGTCGGTTGCCTTGACGCGGACGGCTATCTGAAGCTCACCGACCGGCTGAAGGACATGTACATCGTCGGCGGCTTCAACGTCTATCCGGCCGAGATCGAGAAGCAGATGTCCGGTCTGCCGGGAATCCATCAATCCGCCGTCATCGGCGTACCCGACCAACGGCTGGGCGAGGTGGGACATGCCTTCATCGTGCGTTCGGCCGGTTCATCGATCACTGCAGAGGAAGTGATCGGCTGGGCAAAGGCCAATCTCGCCAATTACAAGATCCCCCGCGGGGTCACCTTCCTGGACGCCCTGCCGATGAATTCTACCGGCAAGGTGATCAAGTTCGCGCTGAAGGAACTTTACAGGACCCAGTGATCCTCATGCGCTGGCAGCATGAACCGGTCTGATTGTCAGGCCGCAGCCTCGGGCCTTTCAAACTGGCGCAGATAATCGAAAAGGCCGGCAGGAGTCGGCTTTTTCGCCGGATCATACCAGGGCAGCAAATTCTTGAGCAATTGCGGGAAGAAGACCCTTCGCTGAAAATTGTTGAGCGCCTTGATGTCACGGTCAAGGGCGGCTTGCTCCGCTTTCGTCATGCTCCTGCGGTCCTGTTCGATCAGATAGGAGAACATCCGGGCCATATAGCCCTGAAGATGAACCATGGCGTAGATGCAGCCATAGACGCGATAGAAATAGCCGTTCCAGATCCTGCCCCACAGGCCGCGACTGTAAATCCGGTGATAGATCTGGAAGCATACTTCCCGATGTTCGAACTCTTCGGCCATATGCCATTTCCAGAGCGCCACGGCATTGGCATCGGCGCCCTCCGTCAGCGCATCCATCCGTTCGAACCATATGCTGCCCTGCCCCGCCCCCAGCGATTCGAAGCCGTCGGCATAGGCCAGCATGAATTTGAGCGAGCGGTTTTTGATAAAGCCGTCCAGGTCGTCGGCAAGCTTCTTCTCGAATTCGGCGAGTTGAGGATAGCCTTGCGCTGCAATAACCTTGTTGAACTTCTGATGCTGGCGATAATGCTGCGATTCCTGAGCGATAAAGGCGGCTATGTCTTCTCGCAGCTGGTCCGAACCGGCGGGCAGGGATTCCATCGCCATGTTCAGCACCTTGATCAGCCAAGGCTCCACAGGCGCGGGGATGATGGAGGTCGCATTCTGGAATTGAGCGAAGGCGATATTGGGCGCCCAATGGGCGCGGACCTTCGAAAAATCGATACGGGGATAGCGTATGACGATGCCCATGGGCGCCCCTCCATTGGTGGTTTTCTACTGATTTTTTTCGTTCAGGATACGCCATCGTACCATCGGTTTCCAAACCTGTCATGATTCCGAAGACCCGATCACGACTGTGATGCATCCGCCCGTGCATATCCGGTGAAGGAAGGGAGGGATTATGAAATGGCGATCATCAGGAGAGGCGCCTTGACCCCTACCCCCTTTCGCATCGATGTGCCGCAGGCCGTGCTCGATCATATCGGGCACCGGCTGGCATGTAGCCGGATCGGCTATATGCCCGACGATCCCGACCAGTGGAAATATGGCATGGATGCGCGATATCTGGCCGAATTGATCGATTATTGGGGCTCGACATATGACTGGCGCGCGGAGGAGGAGAAACTCAATCGCTGGCCGCAGTTCATGGCGGAGGTGGAGGGCATTCCCATCCACTTCTACCATGTGCAGGGCAGCGACGCCCGAAAGCCGCCGATCCTGTTGACGCACGGATGGCCGGGGTCGGTGGTGGAGTTTCAGGACGCGATGCCGCTGCTGGTCGAAGCGGGATTTTCCGTCGTCATTCCCTCCCTGCCCGGATATGGCTGGTCGGGCCGCCCGCCCCGTCCCATCGGGCCGGCGCGCGTTGCTGCCATGTGGCGGACATTGATGATCGACGTGCTCGGCTATGAGCGCTTTTTCGCGCAGGGGGGCGACTGGGGATCCGCGGTGACAACGCAATTGGGCATCAGCCACGCCGATGTGGTGGCGGCTATCCATCTCAATTTCTTCATGGCGCCGTCACCGGATGCCGATGCCGACGCAGAACTGCTCGACTATTGGACGCAGGTGCGCGCAGTGACGGAGGCGGAAAGCGGTTATCATCACGAACATGCCACCAAGCCGCAGACGATCGGCCTTGCCCTGCATGACAATCCGGTCGGCTGGGCGGCGTGGGTGGTCGAGAAATTCTGGCGCTGGGGCGATACCAAGGGCGACATAGAAAGCCGTTTCAGCAAGGATCACCTGATCACCAACCTTATGAGCTATCTTGTCACCGACAATGTGATGTCCTCGATCTGGATGTATTATGGGCTGCATGGAGACGTGCTGGCGCCCGGTCCGGTGCCGGTTCCCACGGCGCTCGCTCATTTCCCCGGCGAATTCTATCCGATGCCCAGTCGGGCGCTGGCTGAACGGCAGTATAATGTGGCGCGCATGACGAAGATGGAGGCGGGCGGCCACTTCGCCGCAATGGAAGAACCCCGGGCGTTCGCGCAGGATGTCATCGGATTTTTCGAGAGCCGGATATGAACGCCAAATTGGATGATGTGCTTTGGAGGGAAGAAGTCGGCGAAGACATATTGCTGCTGACGATGAACCGGCCGGCGCAGCGCAATGCGATCGATCTCGCGTTGCTCGACGCCATGAACGCGGCGTTCGACGCTTTCGTGCAGGAAGACCGCTGGCGGGTCGCCGTGCTGACCGGGACGCCGCCCGCCTTTTGCGCTGGACTGGACCTCAAGACCTTCTCCGTCCCCGATGCGCCGCGCCAGTCCGTGACAGCCCTGATCCAGCGCGTGCCGCATCTGGGCAAGCCGATCATCGCCGCGGTTGGCGGTGCGGCCTATACTGGCGGGCTTGAGCTGGCGCTGGGCTGCGACTTCATATTGGCCAGCGATGATGCCCGCTTTGCCGATACCCATGCGAAGATCGGCGCATTGTCGGGCAGCGGCATGGGGTCGCGCCTTCCCCGCGCGGTGGGCGCGCGCTTTGCTCGCCAAATGATGCTGAGCTGCCAGCCCATCGACGCCGCCACGGCGTTGCGCGTGGGCCTGGTGAACGAGGTCTTGCCGGCGGAACAACTGCTACCCAGGGCGGTGCAGATCGCAGAGGCGATCGCGGCGCATGATCCCGCGCTGATCCGCATGTCCAAGAGCGTCATCGATAAAGGAACGGAGACGACGCTGGCAGGCGCGCTGGAGATCGAGGCGGAGACTTTGCGAAGGCGCAAGGCCGAAGGAGCGATGAGTTGGAGTTCCGGCAAGCCGTCATGACGCCTGCGGTTGGCCCAGGTCCTATTCTTCCTTCAATCGCACGGCCATGGGCGCTCGCTGTTCGTCCAGTTGGATCAGCAGATCGGCGCGGCCGGGCATTTCATCGAGAATGTGGCGTGTCAGGCGTTCATAGTGGCTGATGAACCGGATGAGCTGCGCATCGTCCATGACGCCCGGACCGGCAGCCCCGGATAGCCTGAGCGCCTGTTCCTGCTGCATTCGCCAGGTGGCGACCACATCCCAGCCCGGCGCAGCGAGCAGCACCAGAAAATCGATATGGTCGAACAATGGCTGATAGGGACCGGCCAGCGCCCTGTTCACGAACGATCGCCAGGTTCCTGACGGGTCCTCCGCCGATTCCAGGGCGTTGACGGGACGCTGGAGCGCGGCTTCCTCTTCGGGCATCGCACCGACGCACCATCCTTCGAGGAGCACCACCTGCGTATCGGCCGGGGCGACTGGCCACTCCGACGGAGGCGATCGGTCGTCGCGGGCCTTGTCGAAGCGCGGGAGCGCCACGTCCGCGCCCGATCCGATGGAGTCGAGCAGGCGGATTCCCAGCGGGATATCATGCGTGCCCGGCACGCCACGCGTCCGAAGCAGGGGGTGGACGTCGCGCGCCAGCCTTTCCCGGTCCTGGCGCGTCAGATAGAGATCGTCGAGCGACAGCGTCGTCGCACGGTCCAGGCGGCGACACAGCGCAGCCGCCAGCGTGGACTTGCCGCTGCCCTGCGCGCCGCAGATGCCGACGATGATCGGTCGTCGCCTGGTCATCGCCGCCCGCTGCGCGATGGCCTCGGCGACGATCTCCTCAAGCGACATGGTTGGGCAAGTCCGTTCCCTGGCCCGGTCGCCGTCGCCACCGGGCCCCTGTTTCTGTCAGATGCCCCAGAGCTGGGCTGCTGTTTCACCCAGTACCTTGCGCGCGGCGGGTTCACCAACCGTATCGAAGATGCGCTTCATGATCACGTCGCTGCTGCCCATCACGCCTTCCGGGTGCGGATAGTCGGTCGACCACATCACCCGGCCGTCGCCGATGCGCGCGATATTCTCCATCGCGACGTCGTCTTCCATGAAGGTGGTGTAGCAGTGATTATGCCAGTACCAGCTCGGCTTCTGCGCCAGCTTGGGCCGCAATTCGGTCGCATAGTCGCGCGCGACCTTGTCGGCATTTTCCAGCGTGCCGGGCACCCAGCTTGCGCCGCCTTCGGTGAAGACGACGCGCAGACCGGGAAAGCGATCGAAAACGCCGGAGAAGACCAACTGCCCGAACAGCCCGGTGAAGGGCATCAGATTGGCGTTCAGGTTCGCGCCCAGCGATCCCCGGCCGCTATATTGCAGATAGGCGCCGATATGGAAGGACACGGGGAAGCCGCTGTCCTGGATCGCTTCCCAGAACGGGTCCATGTCCTTGCTGTTGTAGCGTACGCCCTTGGGACTGACCGGAATGTCGATCGCCTTGTAGCCGAGCTGCTTCAGTTTCTGGAGATAGTCCTTCGTCCGTTCCGGCCACAGGAAGGTCGGCAGCAGCGCGACCGGGTACAGCCGGTCCGGCGCGGCTTCCTTCCATTCCGCGGCCCATTCGTTGCAGACATCGACGCAGCGGAACCAGAATTCCTTGTCCGGCATGCGGATCAGGCTGTTCAGGCGGCCATGATAGATGATGGCGGCGTCAATGCCCTCCGCATCCATGTCGACCAGGCGCTGCTGCACGTCCCAGAAACCCTCGCGCCCTTCGGGGAAGGTCGGCGGCAGGCCGGGCACGTCGTAATTCTGTCCATCGACTTCGAGATGGAAACCCGTTTCATCCTTCCAGAAACGGGGCGCGCGATCCTTGTCCGCGCCCTTCAGCCGGTTTTCCCACAGCCCCGGCTCCTCGATCAGATGATCGTCGCTGGAAATGACGCGCATGCCGGCGGGCCTTTCCCAGCTTCTGGCCGGCATCACACGGTCCTTGGGCCATGGGGTCGCGGTAAAACTGTTCATCCTTTTCCATTCCTTCCTGGGGACATCGTCCGACACAGGGCTGCCGTCCGCTACCCCGCCTTGGCAGCCCTTATAGCATGGAGGTAGCAATAGGCGCCGGTGCCGGAGGACCCGGAACGATGTCATCAGATTTCTGATGAGTTGCCCCAAGTCCCCCCAAGATCATTGTTCAATGATCCTGAATGGTTTTTTCGTAAATTGCCCGATTATACAGGCGACCGATAAGGTTTAGCATGATCGCACTGGTCCGCCATCACGGCCCGGCGGCATATGCGAGGAGAGGATAATGCTGAAGGAAAACGAGGTTCGGGAAAAAGCCGGGATCAAGGTCCGCGCGCTCAGCCCCGGTTTCGGTGCGGAGATCATCGGCGTCGATCTTTCGCGTCCACTGGACGATGCCACGGCCGAGGCCATTCGCGACATATGGATCGAGGCGGGACTGCTGCTGGTCCGCGATCCGAAGGCCGACGATGAAGCGCAGATGCGCCTGAGCCGCCTGTTCGGCGATATGGAACCGGCCGCCACGGCGGACATGAACGATCCCAACAACCAGTTCATGATGACGCTGAAACATGATCCCGCGGACGACAAGCCCCGGTTCCAGACCGATTATAATTTCGGCGGCCATGACCGGGCGGGCTATATTCCCTGGCACTGGGACCAGAGCTTCATGCCGACCATCGTGCGCGGCGCCGTGCTGCGCATGGAACAGCCGGCCACGCAGCTTGGCCGGACCGGGTTCATCGATGCGATCGAGGCCTATGAACGGCTGTCGCCCGAGATGAAGGAGAAGATCGATGGCATGGAGGTCGTCTATCATTTCGTGACCGACTTCCTGGAGTGCAAATATGGCGTGCCCGCGGATCTGCGCGCCCTGCCGCGCACCAAGCCATCGAGCGGGGCGAAATATGATTTCCCGCCCGTGGTCCACCCGATGGTCATCACGCAAAGGGAAACCGGCCGCAAGGCGCTCAAGATCTCGCCATTGCAGGCGCAGTATATTCTGGGCATGGATCGGGCCGAAAGCGATGCACTGCTGGCCGAACTGGCGGCCCATCTGACCGACGAGCGATATGCCTATTTCCACGACTGGCAGCGGAACGACATGCTGGTGTGGGACAATTGGCGGATGATCCACCATGCCGAGGGCGTGCCGCTCAATGTGCCGCGCAGCGCCCGCCGCACCACGATCATGGGCGACTATGCGGTGGGCCGCTATCTCGACCCCACGCTGGACCGCAACCGGGCCGTGAAGCGGATCGTCGACTGACGGCGCGTGACGCCCGGCCGCCTGCATCACGCGGCGGCCGGGCGCCCCAGCCCTATCGTCCCGAGAAGCGGGGCGGCCGCTTTTCCATGAAGGCGGCGGTCGCCTCCCTGTAATCCTCTGTCATCGTGCCCAATATCTGGGTGCGGTTTTCCGCCTGTATCGCGGCGTCATAGCTGCCGGCGTCCAGATTGGCCCACATCAACGCCTTGGTATGGGCGACGGAATAGGGGCTGTTGGCAAGGACGGAGCGCGCATAGGCGATGCTGTCCTCGATCAGCGACTGCGGTTCGGAAAGCGAACGGACCAGGCCGATGCGTTCGGCCTCCCCGGCCTCGATCGCGCGGCCGGTCAGCAGGATGTCGAAGGCGCGGGCAGCGCCGATCATGCGCGGCAGCAGATAGGAAATGCCGCTTTCGCCGCCGGTCAGGCCGATCCGCACCGCCGCCACCAGAAATTTCGCGGCCGGGGTCGCGATCCGCACGTCGGCGCTGAGCGCGATCGCCATGCCCGCGCCCACGGCCGGGCCGTTGACGGCCGCGATCACCAGCTTCGGCATGGCCCGGATGCGTCCGCCCATGCCGGCGAACTGCTGCTGCCAGTGCAGTTTTTCGATGACGCCGCTGGCGCCCGTCTGGTTGCGCTGATTGGATGCGGCAAGGTCCTGGCCAGAACAGAAGCCGCGCCCGGCGCCGGTGATGATCACCGCCCGGCATGTGGGATCGGCCGCCAGTTCGTCCAGCAATCCGTTGAAATGCGCGACAGTCTCCCGAAGCAGGGCGTTCATCCGCGCGGGCCGGTTGAGCGTCAGCAGCACGATGCCGTCATCCTGTCCCGGCCGCTCAACGACGATATCTTCCTCGACCATCACCCTCTCCTGACCGACACCATCGCGAAGGTGCGACCGCCGCCGCCACATTGGCAAGCAGAAGATGCGTTCCCTACACATATGCGTAGAAAAGGGGGACGACTGTTCCCATCACGCGCTTTCGCGCAGAAACGGGGGCATGAGCCAGCATCAGCCCCCCGCCGCCGGAGCATCCCAGTTGCGCCTTGTCGCGCAGGAATGGCGGCGCGCCTGGCGTCCGGGCGTTGCGGCATTGTTCGCAGGATCGCTGGGCTATTCCCTGTACCCGGCGGTATCCAGCCTGTTCGTGGAGCCCCTGCAACAGCAATTCGGCTGGTCCCGCGGCGACATAGCCTTTGTTCACAGCTTCGGCCTGATCATCGCGTTCATCGCGCCGGTCATCGGCCGGATGACCGATCGTTACGGGGTCAGGCCGATATTGTCGGCGGGCCTGCTGATGACCGCCATCGGCTATGGCCTGCTCGCTTCGATGAGGGGGTCGCTCGGCTATTTCTATGTGGTGCACTTCGGCTTTGCGCTGGTCGGCATGGCAACGACCGGCATCACCGTCACCCGCATCCTGAGCGGCGCGTTCGAGAGGACGCGGGGAACGGCTCTGGCCATTGGCCGGTCCGGTCTGGCGGTCGCGGGCGGATTGATGCCGATGGCGCTCTATCCCGTGGTGCTGCGCTTCGGTACGGCAGGCGGCTATCTGCTGCTTGCCGCCTTCATCCTTCTGGTCGCCCTGCCCCTTATCTGGTTCTGGGTACCCTCCCGCGCCATGGAGTTGCGGTCCGGTCGCGGATCGCCTCCGCCCGCGGACAGCGCCCTGTCCCTGTTGGCCAATGGGAAGGTCCGCATCCTGATCGCGGCCTCCGTTCTGAACTATGTGCCGGTCGTGGCGCTGCTTTCCCAGATGAAGCCTCTGGCGGTGGAGAAGGGTCTTGATGCCCTGTCCGCGGTCGGTGCCGTGTCGGTCATGGGGGCGGCGGCAGCCATGGGGGCCTTGCTCAGTGGCGTTCTGGTCGATCGTTTCTGGGCGCCGGCAGTCGCGTTCGTCCTCAACTTCGCGCCTGCCATCGGTTGCCTGCTGCTGCTCCAGCACGACGTGCCGCCCGCGTTCTTCTATGGCGCGGTATTGATGATCGGGCTTGGCCAGGGCGCGGAGATCGATATCGTGGCCTTCATGATCGCGCGCTATTTCGGGCTGCGCAGCTATGCCACCATCTACAGCCTGTCGACCCTGGGCATTGCGCTGGGCGTTGCGATGGGCGCCAGCCTGATCGGCATGGCCTATGATCATTTCGGCGGCTACGACATTGCGTTGATGGCCTGCTCAGGCAGTTTCTTCCTGGCGGCCCTGTTCTACCTGATGATGGGCCGCTACCCGGAGGGCGGCCAGCCGGAATGAGCCGCCCGGCTCAACCACGCAATCGGCGCAGCAGGCATTCCTGCGCCGTCGAAGCGACAAGACGGCCGTCGCGGTCGAAAATCTGGCCCCTGGAGAGGCCGAGCCCGTCGCTGGCCGATGGACTGGACGTCTGATGCAACATCCACTCCTCGCAACGGGCGGGGCGGTGGAACCACATGGAATGATCCATGCTGGTGATCAGGAATTCACCGCTGTTGGTGGGCAGGAAATGCGGAATGGCCGATGCGCCGCCCAGCCAATAATCGCTGGCGAAGGCGAGCAGGCATTGCTGCAGCCGGGTATCGTCGACGGCGGCGGCCCCCGACTGCCGGAACCAGAAGGATCGCGCCGCTTCGGCAGGGCGTGCCAGCAAGTAGCTTTCCGGCGCGATCGGGCGCATCTCTATGACCAGCGCCGCGGCGAAATTATGGGTGACCGCCTGCGCCAGTTCCCCCGCCCGTTCGCGGACGAAATGCTGGATCGAGGCCACTTCTTCGGGCGGCGGCACGAGGGGCATCGATGCGTCCTGATGGACGAAGCCATCCTCCGCCGCGTGGAATTCGGCCATCATCGTGAAGATGGTCTGTCCATCCTGGCAGGCGGTGATCAGGCGGTTCGCGAAACGACGGCTGTCGCGCAGGCGCGTCACCTGATAGTCGATCGGCATGTCGGTGCGGCCGGCGGCCAGGAAATAGGCGTGGAACGAACTGGCCGGCAGCGCCTCCACCGTCTTCATCGCCGAAAGGAGGGACTGGGCGAGCAAGCGACCGCCAAATACCGATCCGATATGATTCCTCGCCCCGGCCGATCCGATGAACTGGTCGGGGCCGGACTGCGTCACGTCGAGGACGTCGGAAATCGGTTCGCGCGTCGGCGCATGGTCATCCCTGTCCACGGGGGCGTCCACCGCGATCACCCATCCAGCCCCAGGGCGCGCCGCGCCGCCAGCACCGTGTCCATCTCGTCCAGGCCGCTCAACGGCACGTCATAGTCGGCGCGATCGTCAATCTGGCCAATATGGGCAGCGATGTCGTCACAGTCGGGCGCATCCGGGCCGGGGCTGTACCATCCGCGGGTCAGGCCGACGAACAGTCGCGAATATTTGCCGCCCAGCACCGAATACATGTGCTGGGAGGAGGCGCAGTCCCGGCTGGCCATGTAACAGGCCAGGGCGGCGACGAATTCCGGCTTCATGCCCTCGATGAAATGGCGGGTGCGCGCACCGGCGGCCTTGAGGAAATCGACGTCCGGGCGCTGATCGATCGGCGTGCCGCCCAGCCGGCCGCCCTGCGCGTTGGGGAACAGGGTATTGACGGAGATCCCGGCCGGCGCCTCCTGCGCGATGACGTTCATCAGGCCGATCAACGCGGTCTTGGCGGCGCCGTAATTGGCGCGATAGGGATTGCCGAACACGCCCGATTGCGAACTCACCAGAACGATCCGGCCATAGCCCTGTCGGGTCATGGCGCGATAGGCGGGCTGGCATATGTTGAAAGCGCCCTTCACATGGACCGCCAATACGGATTCGACATCCTCCTCGCTCAATGCACCGAAGGCGCCGTTGCGCTGGTTCCCGGCGTTGGAGATGACGATGTCCACCCGTCCGAAAGCGTCCAGCGCGGCATCGATGATGGCCCGGCCCCCGGCCTCCGTCGCGACGGTGTCGTAGTTCGCGATCGCGCGGGCGCCCATCCCGGCAAGTTCGTCGACGACAGCGTCCGCATAGCCGGTGGAACCACCCTGCCCCGTGGGATCACCGCCCAGATCATTGGCGACTACTGCCGCGCCCCGGCGCGCCAGTTCCCGGCAGAAGGCCGAACCGAGTGCGCCGCCAGCACCCGTGACCACGGCCACCTGCCCACTGAAATCAATCGCCATCCGCGCCTCCTTTGGGCCCGACCATGGCGGCGGCCCGGCGTTCCGCCAAGCCGGGCGATGGAATTTCGGCCATGTGATGGATCGATGGGCGGAAAGCTAATCCTTCCTGGGTTCGCTGGCCTTGAAAAGCATTCGTGCCAGCACGCCTTCCTCCACGTCCGTATCCGGCCCGCCCTCGGGGAAGAACCAGTCGCCGAGCAGCACCGAACCTGCCAGCATGCCGAAGCCGTAGCGAACCATCAGTTCCGGCGGCACGTCGAATTCCAGCCCGGCCTGCTGATATTGCGACCGGATCCGGGCCACGGCCCGGGCGAAATAGTCATCCATTCCATGAATGGCGGCCAGATCCACGTCCCCCCTGGACTTGACCATTGCCAGGAGCAGATCGGCATGGTCGCGCAGAAAGGGATAGAGCGCCTGGACATAGCGCATGCTGCGTTCTTCCCGGTCAGGCGGCAGGGTATCGCTGAAGGCCAGGAATTCCCGGAAACGGGCATTGAAAGGCTCTATCACCGCTTCGGTGAACAGCGCCTCCTTGCTGCCGAAATTGTTGAAGATCAGCGGTTCCGACACTTCCGCGCGCGCGGCGATATGGCGCGTGGTCGCACCGGAAAAACCCCGCTCCGCAAAAACGGCGCGGGCGGCATCGAGGATGAGCGCGCGGATTTCCGCCGTGGAGCGCCGCGCGCGGCGACGGCGCGCCATGACCTCAGTCGACCGTTCGGAAATGTCATGCATGCGTCATTAAGCCATTGTCCTGTCTTTGCGGATGCTATAAATAGCACATACTATTTATCTCCGCGACTCCGTTGCGGCGATTCTGAAAGGAGAGGCATGAGCAGTCAATTCGATGTGGTGATCCGCGGCGGCACAATCGTGGACGGCACCGGAGCCCAGCCTTATGTCGCCGATATCGGCGTGAAGGACGGCATTATCACGCAGATCGGCGCGATCGATGCGTCGGCGCGCGAGGAAATCGATGCGCGCGGCCTGACCGTCACGCCGGGTTTCGTCGATGTTCACACCCATTATGACGGCCAGATCACCTGGGAAAACCGCATGGCCCCTTCATCCAATCACGGCGTCACCACCGTGGTGATGGGCAATTGCGGCGTGGGTTTCGCGCCGGTGCGCGATGGCGACCATCAATTGATGATCAAGCTGATGGAAGGCGTCGAGGACATCCCCGAAGTCGTCATGGCCGAAGGCGTGCCGTTCAACTGGAACAGCTTCCCCGAATATCTGGATGCGCTGGAACAGCGCGTGTCCGACGTCGATTTCGCGACGCAGATCCCGCACAGCCCGCTGCGCGTGTTCGTCATGGGCGAGCGGGGCGCCAATCTGGAACCGCCGACGCTGGAGGATCTGGTCGAGATGCGCCGCTGCGTCAGCGAGGCGATAAAGGCCGGTGCGCTGGGCGTCGCCAGTTCGCGCAACCTTTTCCACCGCTTCCGTTCCGGCGAGCTCGCACCCTCCGTCACGACCGAACTGGACGAGGTGCTGGCCCTGGCAGAGGGTCTGAAGGATGCGGGCGCGGGCACTTTCCAGTGCAACCCCAATCTGGACAATGATGCCGAGGTAGAGCTGAAGATCTTCCGCACCATTGCGCGGGAGGCGGGCGTCCCCGTGACGTTCAGCCTGATCGCCATGCCGACCCGGCCGGAAAATTGGGACGGCTATGTCGCTGGCGTGCGCCAGGCGGCGAAGGACGGCCTTGCCATACGCTGCCAGTTCATGCCACGCCCGATGGGGGTGATGTATGGGCTGGACCTCAGCTATCATCCCTTCTCGCTCAATCCCAGCTACCGTCCACTGGCGAAGCTGCCCCTGGAGGAAAAGGTGGCGCGCATGCGCGATCCCGAACTTCGCGCACGCCTGATCGCGGAGGAACCGGACGATCCCAACCCCGCTTTCGTCGGGCTGATCAAGTCGATCAGCGCCCTGTTCCGCATCGGCGATCCGGCCGATTATAATTTCGCGGCGGAAGACAGCATCCAGGCGGAGGCGGCGCGGCGCGGCGTCGACCCGCGCGAGATGATCTACGATGCGCTGCTGGAGGATGAAGGACGCGCGATCCTGTGTTCCTATTCGTCGGACGTGCCGGAATATCTGGCCAAGAGTCGCGACCTGATCGGGCAGGACAATATGATCGTCGCCCTGGGCGATGGCGGGGCGCATTACGGCATGATCTGCGACGCGGCCTACACCACCTATCTGCTGACCGGGCGGCTGGGCCGGGATGGGCTGGACCTGCCCACCGCGGTCAAGGCGCTGACCAGCCAGCCGGCGAATTCCGTGGGCCTGCGCGATCGCGGCGTCCTCAGCGTTGGGTACAAGGCGGACATCAATGTCCTGGACCTGCCCAACATGATCCTGCACCGGCCGCAGGTGATCGCGGACCTTCCGGCAGGCGGCAAGCGGCTGTCGCAAAAGTCCAAGGGTTATGTCGCAACCCTCGTCAGCGGAGCCGTGACCTATCGCAACGGCGAGGCAACCGACGCGCTTCCGGGCCGCCTGGTGCGTGGTGTACGCGGCGCTCCGGCGACCGCGCAGGCCAGGCAGCATGAAATCGCCTGAGATGGAGTGTCGGCGCGGATAAGGGGCGCGCAGACATGCCAGAAGACCGGCACGGTTTATCCGTGCCGGTCTTTTTTATTTTCGGTCTTTTTCATTGCGGAACAGCGGCCGCAGCAACGCCATCGCCGATGCGATCCGTTCCCCCGACTCCCGTTCGGAACATTGCAGCAGGCCATCATGGCCGCCGGTGACAAGCGCGCCGAATTGCCGCGCGAGCAGGGCCGGGTCGTGACTGGCCAGCCGCCCCTCCCGCGCCAGACCCTCCAGCCAGAGGACCAGCGGCGCGGCCACGTCGCGGCTTTCCAGCAGGATCTGCCGCGCCAGTTCAGGGAAGCGGCCGGCCTCGAAAATCACGAGGCGGAGGAATCGATCGGCGGCGGGATCGGCGGTCGCTTCGGCAATCGCGACGGCAAAGTCAGCGAGCACGTCGATCGGATCGCGCTCCTCTGTCTCGACCGCAGCGAAGCGATGCGCCGGTACGCGGCAGGCATAGCTGCAGATTGCGCGGAACAGGGCAGGCTTGTCCGGATAGCGGGCGTAGAGCGTCGTCTTGCTGATGCGGGCGCGGCGCGCCACTTCCGCCATGGTCACGCCGGCAAAACCACGCTGCTCGAACAACGCCGCGGCAGCCTCCATGATGGCCTGCTCCCGCGCTTGCGCCTCGGCGGCCGTGGGTCGACCGCGCCGACGGGAGGCGTGCCGCGCAATCATCATATTCCTGATCCCCTTCCTGCTTGCGCAGGCCCCATTTTAATTGGACAGATTGGTTCAATTAGAACGGAATGAAGGTGCAGGGCAATGGCGGATACACTCAAGGTCGGGATCATCAGCGCCAACTGGAGCCTCAAGGTACATGGCGCGGCCTGGCGCCGGATCGAGGGCGTGGAAGTCGCCGCCATCTGCACATCCAGGCAGGAAACGGCGGAGCGGGCGGCACGCGAATATGACATCCCCAAGGCCTATTGGAACCATGAGGAAATGTCGGCCGATCCGGACCTACACATCATCGATGTCGGCACGCGGCCGTCCTTCCGCTTTCCCATGGTCATGGCCGCGCTGAAGAACGGCAAGCATGTCTATGACGCCCTGCCCTTCGCGGTCAGCCTGTCCGACGCCGAAGCGATGCGCGACGCGCAAAAGGCGGCCGGGGTCGTCGGCGTCGTCGACGCGCAATTCCGATGGTCCCCGCATGCGCAGAAGATGAAGCGCATGATCGATGAAGGTTTCATTGGCCGCCCGCTGGGCTTCAACGTGCAGCTCATGTTGCCGCTGATCGTCGCCAACGACAAACCCTATGCCTATTGCGCCTATTCGGAGCATACCGACCCATATTACTGGCTGGCGGAAAAGAGCAGCGGCGGCAGCGCCTGGCGCAATTTCGCGACTCATTCGCTGCTGTTCCTGACGCATCTGATCGGCCCCGTGGCGGAGGCGACCGGCATGTTGACGACCGGCGTGCCCGAATGGTTCCTGCCCAATGGCGAAGTGTTGCGCCCGGAAACGCACGACCTGGGCAGCGCGGTGCTGCGCATGGAAAATGGCGCGATCGGCAGCCTGCAGGCCGGATGGTGCGTGCCCGACACCGAAGGATGGCGCGTGGAAGTGTGGGGCGACAGGGGCCGGCTGCTGCTGGTCGACGACAGTTTCGGCAATTTCCCGTCGGCCAAGCTCTATGCCGGCGACGCCCGGCTGCTGACCTATGGCCAGCGGACCTGCGAAGAGGTGACGGTGGACGATGCAGTCTACGCCATTCCCGGCGTCGAAGGGGCGACGGCGGAACCGCGCGCCTTCGCTGCCATGGACTGGATGTTCCGGAATATGGTCGATGCCATTCACGACGGAACGGAAGGATCGCCCAGCTTTACCGAGGCCGCAGCCGTGCACCGCGTGGTCGAGGCGGTCGAGCGGGCCAATGTCGAAAGGCGTTGGGTCACGATGCAGGAAATGGGGTGAGCCGCACCGGCGCCAGACCATCACGACCATATGAACAACCGATCCTGTGCCAAGGGATAATATCGGGAGAGAATCCATGCTGAGAATAGACAAGCGTATCGATGTCACGGCGGCCGCACCGCATTTGGGGGACAAGGTCGAAATGGCCGTGACGCTGACCCTGCCCGATCCGTCGGCCATGCCGGACCGGCCGGTCGCGATCTTCGCCTGTCCGGGTGGTGGATATTCGCGCCACTATTTCATGATGAATTTCGATCGTCATGAAGGCTATGACGAGGCGGAATGGCAGGCCCGCCACGGCATGATCCACGTCGCGATCGATCATGTGGGCGTTGGTGAAAGCAGCATGCCCGATCTGTCGAAGATCGATTTCCAGACGATGGCCGCCACGCATGATTCCTGCGTGAAGCAGATTGCGGCTTCCCTGATCGAGGGTACGGCGGCGCAGGGCTTTCCTCGCCTGTCGTCGCTTTTCCTGGTGGGGATGGGGCAGTCCATGGGCGGTGGCGTCAGCATATTGACGCAGGGCCGTTTCGCAACGTTCGACGCGATCGCGCCCTTTGGCGTCAGCGCCATTCATACCGTCCTGCCGCAGCGCGACCAGGCCGCTTTCGAACATGGCATACGCCGTTTCGACAAGGTGGCGAGCGGTGAGGTCAAAAGCCATCTGGAGCATGACCATGAGGGCGTCGATTATGTCTATCCGTTTCACTGGGAAGACGTGCCCGCCGACATTCTGGACGACGACATGAAGGGCGGATATCCGATCCGGCAGACCACGCCGATCTATGGCAGCCTCACCATCCCGCATTGCGCGGTGCAGATGATGCTGCCCGGCGCCTTCGCGGAAGATGCCGCCCGCATCACGGTGCCGGTGCTTGTGGGCGATGGCGAGCGGGATACGTGCCCGGAGCCCTATCGGGAGCCGGCGGCCTATTCCGCTTCCCGCGACGTCTCGCTCTACATCGTGCCGCGCATGGCGCACATGCACAATTTCGCTTCGACGCGCGAGATATTGTGGCGGCGGCTGAACGACTGGTCGCGCATGGTTGCCGCCGCGCAAGATTAGGGCATCGTGCGCAAAAGTGGGAACCGTTTTTGCGCAAACGATGCGACATCAAAAGCATAGAGCGCGCTGCGTGACCCGAATTTAACGCAACGCGCTCCAGCAGCGCTGAACAGTCGCTGCCGACGGCGGGAATTTCTACCAGCGTCTGCGCATCTGCAGGCCCAGATTGCGCTTGCGCAGCGTGGCTTCCCGTTCGGCGGGCGTCACGCGGGGCGTGTCGCCGGGCAGGTGACTGGCGAGTTCGGACAGCGGCACTTTCCTGATCGTCGGCATCGGATAGCTGTCCGCCCCGTGCCAGCGGCCCACCAGCATGCCGCGGCCATGGCCGCCGCTGTCCAGCCAGTTGGCTACTCCTGGATCTTCCAGTGCGATCACGGCGCGGAACTTGCCGTCGCTGTCGAGCCTGGCCTGCATCGCGTTCAGGCTGCTCTGGCGATAGCCGAATTCTATCTGGTTCCAGAGTTCGTCGTTCAACTGCACGTTCCAATATTTGCAGGTCTCAGGCAGTTCGGTTTCCAGGACGAGCGCTTCGCCCGGCTGATAGTCATAGATGCACCGGAAATATTTTTGCGGCCATTCGCCGCTATTGCCCAGATCTTCAAAGCCCGAAAGTTCCATGACGTTCAGACCCAGGTCCTGGATGACCTTGTTCTGATAACCGATGCAGATGCGGGAGAAGCGTTCCACGAAACCGCCCAGGATCGCATCGAGCCTGGCGGCAATTTCCTCCTGCGTCAGCCGGGGTTTGAGCGGCGGCTTGTCCAGTCGTTCTATGGCGAAGCGCGCGTCCACGTCGACGCCCCAGTCATAGGCGAACTGGCGGATCATGATGTCGCCCGCCTGGGGATCGAGATAACGCCAGTCGCCGGTCCAGTCCTTCGGCCTTTCCGTGCTGAATATCACCTCGAAATAGCCGTCCTTGCCCAGGGTCAGGCCATCGGCATCATAATTGTTGAAGCCCGGACGGGGATCCTGCGTTCCGAACATGCCCCGCCCCACGGCGAAGCCCATGACCTTGTTGGTTCCGCGATAGCCGCTGATCCTGTAGACGCCGTCGCCGCTGACTGGAGCGATATGGTAAATGGCGTCAGGATTGGGCTGGAGCAGGAAAATGCTGTTTTCGAACGGCATCCAGTCGGGATGTTCGGGCGTAGACTGGAAATACCAGATATAGGATTGCGCGATATTCATCACCAACTGGCGATAGAGTTCGGCGCGGATCTGGTCATCCTGCGGAAAACCCGTGAGATCGTTGAGCCTGCCGGCCGGTTTCAGAAGGTCGACATAGGCGCTCCAGTTCCTGAGCGCGGCTGCGGTCGCGGCGCCGCTGTTCATGGTCGCGCCCCATGCGCGGGCCGGCCGGCCGGCGACGGATATGCAGAGCGCGCTGCCCAGCAGGCCCCGTCGCGACAGGTCATGATCGTTCGCTTCGTCATCGGGCACTCTCCTTCTCCATATCGTCGCTTCATGCGGCCCGCACACGACCGCGTCCCGGCCGCGTCCCTGCCGTTGGGCGAGCCGCAGGGCGCTGGCGGGCCTGGCTCAGCTTCCGTGCTTGCGGCCGCCCGACACCTCTATCCCGCGGCCGGTGATCATGCTGGCCTCGTCGCTGGAGAGGAACAGCACCGCGTTGGCGATCTCGCGCGGCGCAACGGCGCGGCGGATCACCTGATTTTCACCGGCGATCTCGGCCTGTTCCTCGGCCGTGAACATGGATGCGATCTGCGGCGTGGCTGTCAATCCCGGCAATACGCTGTTCACCCGGATATTGTCATCGGCATAGGCGCAACTCGCATGATGGCTGAGATGGATGACGCCCGCCTTCGCCGCTGCATAGGAACAGGGCGCGGATGGCGTGTAGAGCCGCGCGGCCATGGAAGCGGTGTTGACGATCGTGCCGCCGCCATTGGCCCTCATCACCGGAATCTCGTATTTCATCGCCAGGAAGGTGCTGGTCAGGGAAATGCTGATCGTCCAGTTCCAGTCCTCCAGGCTCATATCCTCGATGCTGCCGGGACGCGACATGCCGATATTGTTGAAGGCGTGGACAATAGGACCATGCGCCTCGTTCGCCGCCGCGATCGCTGCCTTGACCGAGGCTTCGTCCGTGGCATCGGTGGCGACGAAAAGCGCCGTACCGCCATGGGCCCGAATGGCATCGCGCACCGCCTCACCCTTGGCCGGGTCAAGCTCGGCAATCATGACCTTCGCGCCTTCCTCCGCAAAGGCATGGGCCGTCGCCTCGCCAATACCCGATCCGGCGCCGGTGATGAAAACCGATCGCCCCTCGAAACGCCGCCTGTCGCCCATCCTCGCTCTCCTGTCTTTCCTGGCCTGTCTATCTTGGCCCGTCTGTTTCAGCCTGCCCGTTTGGCCCCTGCTGACCTGTCTGCTTGATCCATCCGTCAATGCGCCGGCTGGTCGGTCAGGCGGCTGATGTCCTGCCCGTCCATATCCGCCCAGAAGGACGCCCAGCTCTCGAAATCATGCGGAAGATCGGGTGGATTGTCATGGCTGGCCCAACCCGTGAAGGGCGCCGCCGGCCGCTCCTGCCAGTCCGCAGAATACCAGTGTTTTTCCCGGCGGCGGACGAAAAGCCATTCGCCGTCGCGTCGTTCATAACTGTCGAAATAGGCGATCGCCATGACCACCCATTTGCCCTCATCCTCATGCTCGGCCCGGCAATAGACCACGCCATGCGCATGATCGGCATCGTCGAACTCGATCCGGTGCCCGCAAATCTGGTGAACCGAGCGATAGAATGTCCTGACGGCGGGCGTAATGATCGATTTCAGGACATCGCGTCCATTGCCGCGCCGCCCGCAATGCACGTCGGGAATGAACAGATTGACCCAGCCATCCATGTCGCGGCTGTCCACCGCGATCGCATAGCGTATCGGAAGCTGCTGGATCGCCGCCAGCGATTCCAGCCGGTCGATCCGCGCTTCCAGGTCATTCATGCCAATCGCTCCAGATTGGCGGGGTCGAACGGCAGGAAGGGTTCGTCCCGCTTCGCCTTGCCGAACCAGTCGGGATCGTTGAGGAGCGCCCGGCCGACGCCCACCAGGTCGAACTCGCCCTTTTCGAACCGTTCGATCAGCAGCGGCAGGTTGTTCACCGACTGCTGGCTGGCATCGATATGCTGCGCCTTGCCCCTCGCCTTGTCCAGCGCCACGCCGCCGACGGTCATCGATGCCTTGCCGGTCAGCTTCCTGGCCCAGCCCGCGAGGTTGAGCGGCGATCCTTCGAACGTCGGCGTGTCGAAATAACGCTGGCTGGCATCGAACAGATCGACGCCCGCGTCCGCCAGCGGCCCGAGCAATGCACCAAGGCCGTCAGGCGTGTCCGCAAGCACGGCGCGATAATCCTGCATCTTGAACTGGGAGAAGCGCAGGACGATCGGCATGTCCTCTCCGATCTCCGCGCGGATCGCCTTCACCACCGCCACGCCGAAGGCCGCCCGCTCGCCCCACTGGTCTTCGCGCCGGTTGGTGTAGTCCCACAGGAAACTGTCGATCAGATAGCCGTGTGCGCCATGGATCGCGATGCCGTCGACGCCCAGCGCCACTGCATTGCGCGCTGCCCGGCGGTAGGCGGCGATGACGTCGGCAATATCGCTTTCGCTCATCGGCGGGACAGGGGACAGGCTCTCCACCCGTCCTTCCTCGCGGAAGGAGATCACGCCGTCCGGCGGCCCCCACAGTCCCGACGGCCGCATCGGATTGCCGGTTCCGGTGCCGACATATTCGACATTCCACATCGGCCCCTGATGCCAGAGCTGGGGGATGATGCGCCCGCCCGCATCATGCACGGCTTCCACCACCCTGCGCCAGCCGGCCAGAACCTCGACACCGTCGATGCGCGGTATGTCGGGATGATCGACCGCGGCATAATGGGGCAATGCCACGCCTTCGGTCAGGATCGCGCCCAGTCCCGTCGCGGCGCGGCGGCCATAATAGCTCGCCACCTCCTCCGTCGGCACGCCGAGCGGCGAGCGATAGCGGGTCATCGGCGCCATCACCACGCGGTTGGGCAGCGTCAGGCCGCGCAGCGTGAAGGGGCGGAGCAGGGAATCGATGAGGCTCATCTCACTGTCCCTTGAACAGCGGCCTGCGCTTTTCGATGAAGGCGGTCCGCTTTTCCGCGGAGTCGGCCGTCGACTGGCTCATGAAGATGGCGCGGTTCTCCATCTCGATGGCGGCTTCCAGCCCAGGCGCATCGACATTGAACTGGAGCGAGCTCTTGGTAAGGGCGATGCCGATCGGGCTGTTGACCATCACCGCCTCGGCCAGCTTGAGCGCCTCCTCCATCAGGGCATCATCGTCGACGCAGCGCAGGATGAGGCCGATGCGCTCGGCTTCCTCCGCCATGACGGGACGGCCGGTCAGCATCAGCTCTGCGGCGCGCTGAAGGCCGACGAGGCGCGGAAGCAGGTAGGAAAAGCCCATTTCATGCCCGGTTCCCGCATTGTGGAAGGCATTGACGAACTTGGCGGAGCGCGCCGCGATGGTCATGTCGGCGGCGATCGCGATCGGATAGCCGGCACCGGCCGTGACCCCGTTCACCGCGCAGATCACAGGTTGCGGCAGGGCGCGCATCAGGACCGGGATCTGCCCCAGCTTCGCCATGACGCGTTGCTGGAACTGCGCCTTGCCCAGCCCTTCGGCGACCCATTCGGGCCTGCCCGCCCCCCTGATGTCGTGGCCCGCGCAGAAACCCCGCCCCGCGCCGGTCAGAATGACCACCCGCACATCATGGTCGTAGCGCACGCCCTCCAGATGGTCGATCAGCTCCGCATACATGGTGTAGGTCAGCGAATTGAGGGCATCGGGCCGGTTCAGCGTCAGTCTGCAGACGCCCTCGACCGGCATGTCGCGCAAGATGTCGCCCATCTGACTCCCGTCCTTTTCTTTCATTCCGCCCGGCTGTGGACCATAGTCGACCAAAACACGAGGGCTGCGGAACCCCCGACGGCCTTCTTTGGAAAGCATATCATGGTTGTGAACAGGCATGGTCCGATCTTGTCATCATACCCTCAGGTGGCATGGGAAAATGCTATTTTCAGCAAGGTGATCCATGGCCAGACTGCCCCTTGAAAAGATCCGCGTGCTTGACCTGACCCGCGTTCTGGCGGGGCCGTTCGGGTCGCAGGTCCTGGCCGACATGGGCGCGGACGTGATCAAGATCGAACGCCCCGTCGTGGGCGACGATGCCCGCATTTTCGGCGAACCCTATCTGCGCGATGCGCAGGGGAAGCCGACGCGGGAAAATGCCTTCTACATGTCCGTCAACCGCAACAAGCGATCGGTCGCCCTCAACATCGCCAGCGCGAAGGGGCAGGAACTGATCCGCGAACTCGTCAAGTCCTGCGACGTGGTGATGGAGAATTACAAGGTCGGCGATCTCAAGCGCTATGGTCTCGACTATGAAAGCCTGAAGGCCGTCAATCCCCGCATCATCTACTGCTCCGTCACCGGATATGGCCAGGACGGGCCACTGGCGGGAAAGCCCGGCTATGACGCGGTGTTCCAGGGCGAGTGCGGCCTCATGAGCGTCACCGGCGTGCCGGAGGGCAAGCCGGGCGCCGGACCGATGAAGGTCGGCCCCAGCATCATCGACCTGTTCACCGGGCTGAACGTCGCCAATGCCATATTGGCGGCCCTGTATCATCGCGACGCCGCCGGCGGCGAGGGCCAGTATATCGACATCGCCCTGCTGGATTGCGGCGTGTCGGCGCTGTCGCATTATGCGCAGATCTACCTCACTTCGGGCGAGGTGCCGGTGCGCCGGGGCACGCAGGGCAATGGCGGCATGCCGACCAGCATGTTCCCGTGCAGCGACGGCGCCATCATGATCACGTCGGGCAACGACAAGCAGTATCTCGCGCTGTGCGACGCGGTCGGTCATCCCGAACTGAAGGACGATCCCCGTTTCTACACCAATGTCGAACGGGTGAAGAACCGGGACGAAATCACCGAGGTGTTCAACGCGATCTTCCAGACGAACAGCGTCGATTACTGGTTGGAGAAGCTGGGCGCGGCCGGCATTCCCAGCGGGCCGATCAATGATCTGGAGCAGGTGTTCGATTATCCGCAGGCCGTCCATCGGGGATTGCGCGTGCGCGTGCCGCATCCGCTGAAGCCCGATCTCGACGTGATCCGCAGTCCGCTCAATTTTTCCGAAACGCCGATCACCGACTATCGCGCCCCGCCGATGCTGGGGGAACATACGCGGGAGGTGCTGGCGCAGGAACTGGGGCTGGACGCGGCCGCGATCGACGGGCTTGCCGACGACGGGATCATCTGAAAACCCGCCGGAACGACGGCGCAGCGACCGGCCCATCAAGCGGTCGCTGCGCGCGCCCTTCAGATATAGCCGCGCCGCGATCGATAGGCGGCGAACCGTTCCTCCAGCCCCGCGCGGGTCAGGCCGAAATCCTCCGGGCTGTGCTTGGGCCCGGTGCCGGGCCTGTGGGGATGCGCATCGAGCCAGGCCTGCATCGCGCCTTCGGTTTCGGCCGTCAGCGTCAGGCCGAGGCGATCATAGATGGATCGGATCGTGGTCATCTGGTCACGCGTGAAGTCGCGAAACTCGACATCGATGAAAGTGGCGTCGCTTTTCGCCCGCACCGCTTCGGCACGTTCCAGCGCCTGCGCCCACATCTCCGCCTCCCGCCGTCCGACATCGGCGCGGTTCGCCTTGTCGCCGCAAAAGGCCCTGCGCGCCGAGAAGATGAGGTTGCTGACGGAGGGCGTCGAATCCACCGGGTCACGATGGGTCTGGATGATCTTCGCGTCCGGAAAGACGTTCAGCACCTCCTGCAGGGAAAAGAGATCCGTGGGATTCTTGAGCAGCCACCGGCGATCGTCCCCCGCGCCGATCAGGCGCAGCACGTCGGCCAGCCAGCGATAGCTGTCGGTGTCGTCCCGGCCCCGGTACCAGCGGTCGTAATTCGGCACGTCCCACATGGACGGCCACATGTTGCTGGCGAAGCTGGAGCCCAGGATGAACAAGGATTCCTCGATCCCTTCCGCCGTCATCATATGGTCGTCGGCCGATTCCGGCGACGCCTCCAGATAGGCGTCGAGCGACGCCTTTTCGGTCCGGTATTCGGCAATCGCGTCCCAGCTATCCCGCGGCGGGCGGGGCATGGGGTAGACGGTCAGCCAATGTTCCGGTCCCTGGAATTGCGGATCGAGCGACATCAGCAGGTGCAGCGCGGTCGTGCCCGAACGGACCAGGCCGGCGATGATGATCGGTTCCCTGATCGGCGTCTCCAGCACCTCCGGCAGCGCCTTCAGCCCCTTGACGGCCAAGGCGCGGGTATCGAGCGACTGACCGATGCGCCATGCGGTCGCCTGCACGCAGGCAGGTTCCAGATCGAGCGCGCGGATGTCGGACAGCAGCAGGTCCAGCCCCTCCCGGAAAGCAGGATCGCCAAAGTCGCTGAGGCCGGTGCGGGCCGTCGAGCCAGCCAGCAGGGCATCGAGGGTCAGTTGCGGCTGGTCCTGCAAAACGGCTTCGCTGCTCATCAGGCGACGCTCCACGGATCGACGTGAATCTTGGTCTCGTTGGCGCCCGCCCGCAATTGTTCGAACAGGTCGGGAAAGGCGTCCAGGCCCACCGTCCTCGACACCATCAGGCGCGGTTCGACATGCCCGGCGTCCAGTGCATTGGCGCTATGTTCGAATTCGCGCAGGTCATAGGCGAAGGAGAATTTGATCGTGACCTGCTTCCATGTGGCGAGCGAAGGCAGGATCGGATCGGGCGAGGAGCAGAAGCCCAGCGACACGACTGTCCCGCCGGGGGCGACCAGCTCTACCGCCTTCTGCGTCATGCCGACCGCGCCGACGCATTCCAGCACGATGTCAGGCATGCCGCCCAGCGCAGCGGAGACGCGTTCCATTTCGCCCTCGCCCAGTGCCTCGAAACTGTTGGCGCCCATCTGGATCGCCAGATCGGCGCGTCGCGCGGAACGGGAAATGGCCACGATCTTCCCCGCGCCCAGCAGGCGCGCCCAGTAGATGACGGCAAGGCCGATCGATCCGGCACCCAGCACCGCGACCTTCGCCCCCGGCTGCATCTGCGCCAGCCGCACGCCGCGCAGGCCGACGGCCAGAGGCTCGATCAGCGCGCCATCGGCGGGCGTCAGGGTTTCGGGCAACAACACCGAACTCGCGGCGGCGATCCGCATATATTCGCCGAAACCGCCGACAAGGCCCTGCATCTGCGCACAGGCCATCGGATAGCCGGCAAGGCAGGGCGGACAACGGCCGCAGCCGGCGACCGGCATCGCGGTGACGAATTGTCCGACCTTCAGCCTTTCGACGCCCTTGCCCAGGGCGACGACCTCGCCGCAATATTCATGGCCGATGACGCTGTTGACGGGGAAATCATTGCCCTTGCCGGATGTCATGCTCAGATCCGTGCCGCAGACGCCGCAACGCGTCACCTTGATGACCGCCTCGCCCTCGCCGGGTTCGGGATCCGCCACGGTTTCGACGACTAACGGCGTACCAGCGCCCTTGAATATCGCTGCCCGCATCGCTCTCTCCCAAAATCTTGTGCCACGTGGTTATAGATACTAACGGGTATCTAAATTGACAAGCTATCGGCTTTGAAAATGTCGGCCTCCGGCCGAACCTGCCCGCAGCGGCAAGGCTGGCGCAAGAGCGCGCCGGAGGGATCGCAGACATGATGCCGGACGCCGATTCTTTCCGATGGCGCCAGCCTGGCTTAACGCCCTAAAACAAGGGGACCGCGCGTTTCACCACGCCGGTCATGTGTCCAAGGCCTGGGGAAATCATCATGGTCCATGTCACCTTCATCACCCCCTCCGGCGTCGTCACCACGCTGGACGGCGATGTCGGCCAGTCGGTCATGGACATCGGCAAGCGCGCGGGCGTCGAGAATATCATCGGCGAATGCGGCGGCAGCGCGGCCTGCGCGACCTGCCATGTCCATGTCGATCCGGCATGGATCGACATGGTGGGGCCGCCGTCGCAGGATGAATGGGACATGCTGGATTTCGCGCATGGAAAGCGCGAGGATTCGCGGCTTTCCTGCCAGATCCGTCTGCGCCCCGCACTGGATGGCCTGGTCGTGCATACGCCCGAACGGCAGGGTTGAAGTCACCCGATCGCTTTCAGTGCGGCGATGGCGGCGGCTTCTCCCTCGACGCCCTTCACCTTTGGCATAAATTCCGCCTCGACCAGGCCGGTCCAGCCAATCCGGCGCAGCGCCGCCATGATCGGCGCAAATTCGATGACGCCCGCGCCGGGCTGAACGCGGCCGGGCATGTCGGCGATCTGTACCGCGGCAAGGATGTCCGCATGCGCCAGGATCATCGCCGCCATGTCCTCCCCGCTACAATGGCAATGGCAACTGTCGAGGATCAGCCCCACGCCTGCCGATCGGGCCATAGCGGCCACCGCGTCCACATGCTCCACCAGCACCTGCGGCACGCGTGCCCGGCTCACCACCTCGACCGCCAGCGCGACGCCGCGTTCCCGTGCCAGCGTCGCGGCGCTCGCGAAATTCTCGGTCGCCTGCGCCAATTGCTCCGCCTGGGGCGCACCGCAATCCAGCAGGATCATATTGATGCACCCGCCGCCGATGCGCTCCGCCGCGGCCAGGCCGGGGGCCATTGCCGCTTCCATGTCCGCAATGGTCGCTCCCCAGAAAAAGGGCGGCTCCAGCCCCAACGGATTATGGGTGAAACTGCCCATCGCCATTCCATGATCGCGCAGCGCCATACCCATGGCCTGCTGCACCATCGGCGGGCGCAGCTTCAGTCCATTGTCGGTGATGCCGGCAAAACCCAGTCGCGCGGCGCATTCGATCTGCGCAACCGGATCGATCGACCCGGCCGTCGCCGCAAGCAGGGGCAACGCGGGATCGACTATGCCCAGATGCGCCGCCAGCCGGATCAACGCGCCCTCACCTTTCGGCCCAGCGCTTCAGCACCGGCTCGACATCGGTGTGCAGCGGCGGGTTCACCTCCCCGATCCGCCCCGGCGTTTCCGACAGGCGCGGCGCAGGCGCGGCGAGCGCCAGATCGCCCAGGGCATCGTCCGAAACATGAACCAGGCTGGCGCGGGCGCGCACATGGGGGTCAGCCAGCATATCATCCAGGCTGTTGACGGGCGTCACGGGGATGCGCCGGGCGACGAGTTGCTCGACCAGCGCGGACTGCGGCACGGTGGCGATCCAGGCCGCCACCTGCGCGTCGGGATCATTCTCCTCTCCCCCCGCCCCCTCGCCCCCAGCCAGCGCCACCAGATCGGCGGCATGGCGCGCGGTGCTGGCGGAGATCGCGACATATCGCCGATCGGCCGTCCGATAGACGTTGCGCAGCACGCCCGGCAGGCGCGACCCCGTCCGTTCGGGCGACCGGCCCGGCTCCCATCTTTGCGCCGCATGGGCGACGATCTGGAGGATCGGTTCATAGAGGCTGGCGTCCACCTGCTGCCCCCGTCCATTGCGGTCGCGCCAGTACAATGCGGACAGGGTTCCGATCACGGCGCTCATCGCGCCCACGGCATCGCCCAGCGCGACCGACGGCAGCATCGGCGCGCCGTCGGCCGCTCCCATCAGTTCCGTCAGGCCGCCAAAGCCTTCGCCGATCGTGCCCGAACCGGGACGGCCCGCATAGGGGCCGGTTCCCCCGAAGCAGGACAGGGAAAGCATGACGAGGCGGGGGTTGATGGCCGAGAGGACATTCCAGCCGATGCCGCGTCTGGCCAGCACGTCGGCGGGGTAATTTTCAACCACCACATCGGCATGTTCGACCAGCGATTTGAGCCGCGCAATTCCTTCGGCCGAACGCAGGTCCATCGCAACACAGCGCTTCCCGCGCGCGACGAGCGGCCACATCTTGCTGTTGCGGAACAGATCGCCTTCCGGCGGCTCGATCTTCAGGACGTCGGCACCGAAATCCGCCATGATCGTCGCCGCCAGCGGCGCGGCATAGAGCGACGCCATGTCGATGACCTTCAATCCCGCCAGCGCGCCGGGCGGGATGGCGCTGCTCCCCTGTCCGCTCATCCCTTGATGCTCTCCCCTGATGCGTCGGCGAGGAAATTGTCCCGCAGCCGCCGTTTCATGATCTTGCCCGTCTCTTCCCGGGGCAGGACATCGCTTATGACGACATGCCGTGGAACCTTGTATCCCGCGATCCGCGCACGCAGAAACGCCTTCAGCTCGTCGGGCTTCACCCCGTCTTCAGCCTCGACATACGCCACCAGCGCCTCGCCAAATTCGGGATCGGGAATCCCGAACACGGCACAGTCGGCCACGCCGGGATGTTCCAGCAGGGCGGCCTCGACTTCCGCCGGGTAGATGTTGACGCCGCCGGAAATCACCATGTCGACGCGGCGGTCGCAGAGGAAGAGATAGCCCTCTTCATCCAGCCATCCCATGTCGCCGCATGTGATGAGCCCGTCATATTCCACCGCAGCGCGCTTTTCGGGATCGCCGTGAAAGGTGAAGTCAGGCGTGCCGTGGATACGCAGATAGATGTCGCCCGTCTGCCCCGGTCCTGCCCACTGGCCGTCTCCGCCGCGAATACGAACCTCCCCGGTCAGCACGGGTCGTCCGACACTGCCGGGCTTTGCCAACCACTCCTCCGGGCTGATCTTCGTAACGACGCCGGTCTCCGTCGATCCATAGGTCTCGTAGAGCACAGGACCCCACCATTTCAGCATCGCGCGCTTCACCTCCGGCGCGCAGGGGGCACCGGAATGGACGACATGTCGAAGGGTGGAAAGATCATATCGTGTCCGCGCCTCCGGGGGCAGGCGCAGCAGCCTTACGAACAGGGTCGGCACCAGCGCGCTATGGGTGACGCGATGCTTCTCGATGAGGCGCAGGCACTCCTCTGGATCAAATCGCTCCATCACGACCACCGTGCCGCCCGCGCCGAAGGTCGCCATCAGGATCGCCTGACTGAAGAGATGATAAAGCGGCCCGGTGACCAGCGCGACATTTCCCGGGGCCGTATCATGGATGATCGAGAGGACGCGCGCGCGCTGCGCCGATTCCTCGCCCGTCGCGGGCAGGCGCCGGACCGCCTTGGGTTTGCCGGTGGTGCCCGAGGTGTAGACCATCGAGGAGCCGAGACCATTGCCATTGCCGGCATGGGGTTCGTGCGCGCTGATCCAGTCGTCATAATCCGGCCAATTGCCCTTCCCGCCCACGGCGATGACGGGCAGGTCGTTCGGAATCTCGTTCCTTATCCCTTCCAGCAGATCGGCATGTCCGATCAGCAGCCGGGGCGTGGCGTCACGCAGCACGTAGCCGATCTCCGCCCCGTGCCAGTGCCAGTTGATCGGCACGCCATAGGCATCCAGCCTGCGAACGGCGAGATTGGCCTCCAGCACGGCAAAATCATTGCGCAGCAGCAGCGCGACCGCGTCACCCGCGACCACCCCTGCCGCCGCCATGGCGCTTGCCAGCCGCGCTGCCCTGTCGAGCAATTCGGACCGCCCGCGAACGCGATCGCCGATGATGACGTCACCGTTCATGCAGACGCGACCGGACGCGTAACGGTAAGGCAGGTGCCCCAACTGTGCAGCATCGCCGCGTGCAGGCCGCCCTCCCCTCCCGCGACCATCACCAGCACGTCATCGGGACTGGGTACCAGATGAACGCGCCCGTCGGGCTTGATCCGGCCGAGATTGCCGATGGGGTCGCGATATTCGGGCCGAAACCAGTCGATGGGCAATGCGCATTTGTCCCAGATATAGGCCTGCACATCCTCCATCCGGGGATAGGCCCGCGCGATCACCTCTGCCCAGATCGGGTTGATCACGCACAGCGTTTCGGCAAAGGCGGAGGAAGGCAGGAAGCCGTTGGCGCCGGGATAGGCCATGGACTTGGCGATCATGTCCAGGAAGCCGTCGGCGCTGTTCGCCACGACATCGCAGATATTGGCCGTGCCCATCGCGCCATAGGCGGTGACGGCATCCCCCTGAACCCCGCGCCGTTCCGCCAGCGGCGCCCAGGGGGACCGTTCCTCCCATTCGCCGAAGAGGATGCCGGCAACCCGCCCCGGCGTGCCGTAGACGCTTTGCGACGTGGCGCCGATCAACTGGCCCGCCACATTGCGCATGATCAGACGAATGGCCCGGCCGATGGCCACTGCGGGTCCGGCGACTCCACCCAGGCAGCCGGCCTGGCAGGGAATGTCCAGCCGGTTGCGGATCTGGCCGTTGACGATCAGCGCCGGCACCACCGACCCGGTGGTGGCGTTGAGGCCCGCAAGATCGAATTTCGGGTCCGCCATGGCTTCGATCGCGGCGCACAAGAGCGGCATGGACTCGCCCGTACAGCCCGCCATGACGGCGTTGATCGCGATCTTTTCCACCGTGCATTCGGCGCGCAGCGGCGGCAGCACGGCAATCAGCTCGTCTGGAAATCGCCCGCCTGCGATCAGGAAATCCTGCACCCGCGCCTGCGTCGGCGGGATCAGCGGCAGCCCGTCGCCCCACCCCTGCGCCATGGCGAAATTGTTGAAGGCGACAATATCGTCGTCGACCTCATGCCGCCGACTGCTCAGCCAGTCCGCTTCGCACCCCGAAATCCCGCAGGAACGATCGATAGTGGTTTCTTGCAATGTCATGGACCTGCTCTTTCGGAAGGATATCGAGAGGATAGGGAAGGATGTGAAGGCGCAGACCCGATCGTCCGCCGCGCTTCGCCAGATTCCTGGCCAGACCTTCGAAATGGGCGGTGGCCACCGCGATGGTCGGCATTCCGGTGGCGGCCGCCGTCAGCGCGTCAGCGATGGTCCAGCTTGTGCAGGACCCGCAATTGCCCAGGCCGACAATGGCCATGTCGCTCTGCGCCAGCAACGCCTGATATTCACGGTCGGCCTGTTCGCCTTCCTCGCCGGTGCGGCCGCAGCTTCGCCAGAAGGTCACCTCCGCGCCTTCGGCGCGCAGCCTTTCGGCCCATATTTCACTGACCCAGTCCCAGCTGCGCCACAGCATGTCGATGCGGATCGCGATCTTCCTGCCTTGAAGATCGCCCGCAGGGGGACCGGGATCGGCAATATCGTGGACCAGCGATGCGGTAGGATCGAGAATAATCGTCATGGGAACACCTCCAGCACTTATTTGCATGTTGCATGCAAAATATCAAGCCTGTTGATGATATATGTCAGGACGAGGCTGGTGCCGTGCCCCTCCGGTCAGCGGTCATAGAAGGCACGCCCTCCGTCCACGTGCAGTGTGCGGCTGGTGATGTAGCCGGCATTCTCGCTTGCCAGAAAGACGATGAGGCCGCCGACATCCTGCTCCCCCTCGCCCATTCGGCGCATCGGGATCATCGATAGCTGATGTTCGCGCTCGGCCTCGCTCAGGCTTTGCCACCAGCTGTCGAACAGCGGCGTCGCAACCATGGGGCAAACGGTATTGACCGTGATTCCATATTTGCCCCAGCCTGTAGCCGCAGTCTTGGTAAGCCCCCGGACGCCCTCCTTGGCGATCGCATAGGCGCCCACTTCCGGCAGGCCCATGGTCGCCCCGCCAGAGCCGAAATTCACGATCCGGCCGCCCCGCGCCTTCATCGTGGGGAAGCACGCCTGCATCATGTAGAGCGAGCCATGGATCGCCGACCGCAGGACGAGATCGAGATTGGCGTCGTCCACATCCTCGATCGGCCGGTTGTCGGTCGATACGGCGTTGTTCACCAACAGCCAGATGGGGCCGAGTTCCGCCTGGGCGCGCGCCACGGTGGCGTCGACCTGCGCGCGGTCGGTGACGTCGCACGGCGCGACCATCGCGCGCCCACCGGCCGCCTCGATCTGCGCCCGCGTGCGTTCCAGCGTCTCAACCGTCCGTCCCACCAGGACGACGGCCGCTCCCGCCTTGGCGACGGCGAGCGCGATGCCCACGCCCATGCCCGATCCACTGCCGGTGATAAGCGCGACCTTTCCTTTGAGCGGTCCTTCCATATCTTGTCCTCCTGCTGTTCAGAACAGCCCCGCCCTGCCGCCCGTCCAGGGAATGTGGGCGAAATAACGCTCTGTCTGCGCCCACAGGGTGGGGATGATGGTGGGTTGGCTCAGGTCGCGGATCAGGTCGATATTCGCGGCGATGCTCTCCGGCGTGATCGCCGGATCGAACAGACCGTCATTGTCGAAGATGGCCAGCCGCGCGACGCGCCCTCCCCCGACGTTGAAGACTTCGCCGCTGAAATCCAGTTCCTCGCTGCTCAGATAGGCGATCAGCGCCGATACCTTTTCCGGCTGGAAATGGGTTCGGTACCAGAGCGCCAGATCCTCATGCGATGTTTCCGTCAGGCGGGATGCGCCGGTCGGGAAGACTCCGTTCACCAGGATATTATGCGGTCGCCCGTCAAAGGCGGCGTCATGGGTCAGCCCCAGCAACCCGGCCTTGCCCGCCGCATATGGCCCCAGATGCCCCGCCCCCAGCACCGCCGATGACATGACATTGACGATCCGGCCGAAACCCTGATCGCGCATCAGCGGCCAGACACGCCGCAACAGCATGTAGGGTCCGATGAAATTGGTCCGCAAAACGCCTTCGATCTCTTCGTCGGCGAAGGCATCGGGTTCGCCGATCAACGATCCCCCGGCATTGTTGACCAATATGTCGATACGGCCGAAAGCATCCAGCGCGTGCTGGACAATGTCCCTCGCGGATTCGCCCGTGCCGACCATGGCGGCATCCGCCTCCGCCTCGCCCCCTGCCGCACGGATCTCTTCCACCACCGACTGCGCATGGGAAATGCTGCCCGGAGTCAGGGTCGATTGCGCGCCGCCATAGTCGTTCACCAGCACCTTTGCTCCGCGCGCGGCGAGCAGGAGCGCATGGGTCCGTCCCATTCCCCGTCCGGCGCCGGTGACAATCGCGACGCGTCCATCCAGTCGAATCATCCCCGGTTCCTCCGTCAGTCGCATCAGTATACATGCAACATGCAGAGGATCGACTGGCCCGGCGCATGGGCGTTCAAGCATCGCCTATGCGGTGAACACGCTGTGGACCGTTATTCAGCCTGTCCGGCTGACCGTTGCTGGAAAGTGCGCGTTCGCTCGATATGGGCGCGCATGTGGCGTTCGGCAGCGTCGGGATTGCCTGCCTCTATGGCATCGATGATCGCCTTGTGATCACGCAATACCGCACGGCCGCTCCATCCCCGCGCGCGCGACAGGCGGCTGTTGAGAACCCGCAACTGCTGATCGATCTGCACAAGTTGACGCGCCAGACGCCCATTGCACGCCCCCTCGCGGATCATGCCGTGAAAGGCAGCGTCCAGTTCGACATGGCCGGCCAGATCATTTTGCGCGACCACCGCCTCATGCTGCGCGAACAGCGCCTTGAGTTTGGCGATGCCATCCGCATCCATGCGCTCGGCTGCGCGGCGCACCGTGACGATCTCCAGCCCTTCGCGAATATCCAGCAGGTCGAGAATGTCGCGGGTACCGCCCGCGATCACGGCGACGCCGGCACTGGCCCGCGGCTCCACCAGCCCCTCCCGTTCCAGGGCGATCAGCCCTTCCCGTGCCGGGGTCCGGCTGACGCCAAGCCGCTTGGCGATTTCCGGCACGCTAAGATGCGTGCCGGGAGCGAGGGCGCCCGACAGGATCGCGCTGCGAAGTCGATCAGCCACCATTTCCGTCAGGGCTTCCGGCCGGGCCAGGGGTTCAAGCTGTCCCGACGCATCGGCATGTCGCTGTTCATTATGCATGCAGGTTCCATGCTCTGAAACCCGACGAAATTCAATGCCGACATCGCCGCCCAGCCCGCCGCTGCAAGGCCGGCCGGCAGCATCGTTCATATAGGTGATCGCTTGGCGGCAACCGCGCTTTGATTTTGTTCCCGCCCGAACAACATGATAGCGGCCCGCCAGATCAGTTATGAGGCATATATGAAATATCTTTTCTCGCTTGCGGCCGCCCTTTCCCTTTCCTCCGTCGCGATCGCACAGGAGGCTCCCGCCATCAAGACGCGCACCATGGTCAAGACCGCCGATGGCGTCCGCGTCGGATTCATCGACCGGATCATCCAGAATGGCGAAGGCGCGCCGGCATCGGTTCAGATCATCTACAGGGGCCGCTTCGTCTCCATCCCGGCCGCGACCCTGTCCGCAGGCGACAAGGGGCTGGTCACAAGCCTGACGGCTGAGGATCTCAAGAAGCTCTGACACCACGCGCTACCGCATTGGCGCAGGCGATCGGCCACGGCCGGCCGCCTGTCGTGGATCAGAGGAAGGGGCGGGACGGCCTCGCCCAGCTGTTCGCGGCCATGCTGGTCCAGCCCTTCGTCACCGCTCCGCGCCGGGTTCGAAGATCGCGGCCGTCAGATGCTGTCCGCCATCGGCCAGCACGCGGTGGCCCAGAATGAAGCAGGCTTCGTCCGACACCAGGAACATCGCCGCGCCGCCAACATCCTCCACCGGATCGGCGAGGCGCGGCATCGCCGTATTGGCGATCAGCGTCTCGACGCTTCTGCCCTTCTTCGCCCGATACTCCGCAAAGACCCCGATATCGGGCACTGCCGCCTGCAGGAAATTGACGAGTATGCCGTCCTTCCCCCATTCGACGCCCGCCGACCGGCTGAGCCCGGTCAGCGCGAAATCCATGGTGACGGCATCCGACACGCCCTCGTTCGCCGTCGGACCATAGATCGACCCCAGATTGACGATGCGTCCGGTGCCTGCCGCCTTCATATGAGGATAGGCGGCCTGCATCATGTTGAGCGCGCTGAGCAGCACGTCGTTGAACGCCGCCGTGAAGTCCGGCGCCGCCTGCCTGTCTGCCAGCCGGTCCCACTTCAGAGCCGCGTGGGCGCCGTTCAGCACTATGTCGATCCGGCCATGCGCCTGCACCACGGCATCGGCCAGCGCCCGCGCGGCGGCTGGATCGGCAAGGTCCGCGGTGCGCGCTTCCGCATCCGGGATGGCGCGCGCAGCCGCCTGCGCGGCGTCCTGATCGCGGTCCACCAGCACAACCTTCGCACCTTCCCGGGCGAAGCGGCGGGCAATGCCCTGGGTCAATTCATTGGCCGCGCCCGTGACGATCGCGACCTGCCCTTCGATCAATCCCATCCTGTCCTCCCCGTGCTCAAACCGTCAGTTCGACGGCGGCCTGGCTGTGGCCCTTGTGGATATCCGTGCCCTCCTCATGCATCTGGAGCGGCGCGGTCGCCCATACGCCGCCGTCGACGCAGAAGACCTGTCCGGTGATGAAGCGGCCATTGTCGCTGCAAAGACCCAGCACCGCGCCGGCAATGTCGACCTCGCAATCGCCCATGCGACGCATCGGGAACTGCCGCACGCTCGCTTCGGCCATTTCCCGGTTCTGGTCGGCCCAACTCTTGTAGGCCCAGCTATCGCCCGCCGGCGTGATGCAGTTGGCCGTGATATTGTCCTTGCCAAACTCCCGCGCGGCGCTGCGCGTCAGCGCCTCATTGGCAGACTTGGTGATGTTGTAGTCGCTGGCATAGGGTTGCCCCCAGATGTTCCAGTGGCTGGAAAAATAGATCAGCCTCCCGCCGCCCACCTTGCGCATGTGTGGAACCGCCGCGCGGCTGGTCCAGAGCGACTGGTAGAAACCAGTCATCAGCGTCATCGTATAGTCAGCATCCGGCTTGTTCTCTATCGATCGGACCGGAGCGATCCCCTGAGCATTGTTGACGACGATGTCCAGTCGGCCGAACTGTTCGGCCGCATTGTTCACCAGATCTTCCATCTGCTGCCGATTGCCGACATCGGCGGCGACGAAGCGGGCCCGATCCGCCGCGCCGGGGATGCTGGCGATCAGCGCCTCATTCTCCCGGTTATTCTCCGGGCTGCGCGAGCAATAGACCACCGCAGCCCCCTCCTTGAGGAAGCGCAGGACGATGCCCTGCCCTATGCCCTTGGTCCCGCCGGTGACCACCGCCACCTTGCCGTTCAGCCGTCCATGCGTCTGCATCCCGTCTCTCCTCACGCTGTCTCGACCAGCGGCTTGCCCGCCGCCATGCGCCACATATCCGCGACCACCGGCAGGTGGATGGTCTGTCCGCCGTCGACCGCCAGCAACTGACCCGTGATGTAACGGGCCGCGTCCGACAGCAGGAACAGCGCCGCCTGTGCTATGTCGTCCGGCTGACCCAGATAAGGCAGTACATTATTGTCCAGGGTCATCTGAAAGAACTGATCGCCCATGTTCCGCGTCGTGGGCGTATCGATGAAGCCGGGCGCTATCGTGTTGCAACGGATGCCGCGCCTGCCATAGGCGGTGGCGATCGATTGGCTGAGGCTGTGCACCGCCGCCTTCGACGCCGCATAGGCGGGGACGGTGCCCAGCGACAATATGCCGGCGGTCGACGAGATATTGACGATCGCGCCACCGCCGCGCTTCAGCATCTGGGGTATGCAATATTTGGCGGCCAGCATCGGGCCGCGCAGATTGATCTCCAGCGCCCGGTTCCAGATTGCGGCATCCATCTCGTGGATTTCGCCGTCCGCGCCGGTCTGTTCGGGTGCATTGTAGGACACGGTGTTGTCGAGCAGGTCGACGCCGCCGAAATGTGCGACGGTCGCTTCGATCGCCGCCTGCACCTGGCCCTCTTCCCGCATGTCGGCGCGCAATGCCAGCGCCCGCCCGCCCGATGCCGTTATGGCATCCGCCGCCGCGCCCGCATTGCTTTCGTCCAGATCGGCGATCATCACGGCCGCACCTTGCGCCGCGAGCAGTTCCGCCGTCGCCCGGCCGATCCCCGATGCGCCGCCCGTGACGACAGCCACCTTGCCCGCCAATATCGGCTGCACGACTCTCTCCTTGTATATGTTTCGCCAAGTTTATTATATTTTCAGCGAATACAGTCAATATGCCAATTATTCGTGCAAATATTCGTATTCATTTCAGAGATGTTCGCGCATCTAAGGAACGATCGTTCTTATCACCCCGTCATGTTACGCGGCACGGCGCCAAAGAAGGCCTTTCCGCCCTCGTCCAGGCGGATAAATTCTGACCAGACTCCCAGATCGCGGCGTGTGTCCGCGTAAATATAGTCGAGAGCGCCCGGCATCGAGCCGGCCATGGGCACATCATAACCCATGTCCCCAAGGCGATCGAGCATCGCCTGATGATCGTCGATCAGATATCCGAAATGGTGCAGCCGGATCGGCCCGGCGACGGGAGGAAGATGATCGTCATAGATCGTCTTCTGCATGGGATCGGGCTCGATGATCTCCGTCATCACATTGTCGATCCAGGCGAGCGCTATGCGTCGGGTGGGCGCTGGCCGGCCGTCGATCGCCGGAGGATCGTTCACCATGAATTCGACCGCGCCGAACCTGTCGCGGAACGCCGCGACGGCCGCCTCCACATCGCGGGTTACGTAGCCGAACTGGAAGAAGCCCTTGAAGAAATTCTGCACCCATGCCTCCAAATCCGATGCCGCCATTGAATTTAAAGGTACGCTTAAGAACCTATATTGGCAAGCCGGCGCGGCGTTCCGCTCAGCCGCTCATGCCTGGTCGAGGGCCTGGGCCGGAGGGGAGGAAATGCCGGCATCTGGCCGCAGGAGCCGGTTCGTGAAGGTCGCGGAAAAGGCCACCAGGCCGATAAGGATGAATATCCCGCTGAAATTGGCCGCGTCCATCGAACCCCGGAGTTCGAGCAGGCTGGCGGCGAAGCAGATGCCCAGCGAAAGGCTGATCTGCTGGAATGTCGCATAGAGGCTGGTCGCCGCGCTCATTTTCGACTGGTCGACATCGACAAAGGCCAGCGCATTGTACCCGGTGAACAGCAAGGACGTGAAAAATCCGGATATGAGCAGCACCGCGCCCAGTGCAGGCTGGGGCCAGGCCGGACTGAACAGGGCACAGCCGCTGATGGCGATTGCAGCCGCCACGCTTCCCGCCATCAGGCATGCACGATAGCCGAACCGCTGGATGACCGACGGCGCGATCGGCTTCATGGCCAGGGCGCCGATCGCTGTCGCCGCCATGATCGTGCCCGCCTGGGCTGCGGAAATGCCAAAGCCGATCTGGAAAAGCAGCGGCAGCAGGAAGGGTTGCGCGCCCTGCGCGATGCGGGTCAGCGTGCCGCCCGCCACGGAAAGGCCAAAGGTGCGGATGCGCATGAGCGAAAGATCGAGGATCGGGTCTTTCGTTCGACGGGCATGCACAAGATAGGCGATGAAGAACAACGCGCAGCATCCCAGAAGTGCGATGATGACCGACAGCCCGACAGCATGGCTGCCAAGTTCCAGACCGAAGATCAGGCATCCGAGCGCCAGTCCCGACAAAACGAAGCCCCGCGCGTCGAACTGCGCCACGTCGTCTTCCCTTATCTGGGGAATGAGCCAGATCGCCAGCGCCAGCCCGGCCGCGCCGATCGGGATGTTGATGTAGAAGATCCAGCGCCAGTCCAGATAGGTCACGATCAGCCCGCCCAGCGGTGGTCCGACGATAGGCCCCACCAAGGCCGGCATGACGAGCCATGACAAGGCGGCGACCAGGTCATCCCGGCTGACGCTGCGCAGCAGGACCAGCCTGCCGACCGGCACCATCATGGCGCCGCCGATACCCTGAAAGAAGCGCGCGCCAACCAGCGTCGGAAGGCTGTTCGACCAGGCGCAGGCGACCGACCCCGCCATGAAGATCGCAATCGCGCCGCAAAAGATGGTGCGTGAGCCGAAACGATCGGCCGCCCAGCCGCTGGCGGGAATGAATGCCGCGAGCGCGACGAGATAGGATGTGAGCGCGAGGCTGAGGCCCGAAGCCGGGATACCGAAATCGCGCGACATGGCCGGCAGCGCGATGGTCAGAACGGTGGCATCCAGTTGCTGCATGAACAGGGCGAAAGCCACCACCAACGCAATGACGCGATAATTCCGCCGGCGCTCAGACACTCTTTTGCAAACTCATGCTTCCAGACCGTCGACCACCCGAACTGCACCAGTGCCTTCATAGGCCATGTTGCGGCCGAAAGATATGTTCCAGGCGGAAAACCGTTTCCCGCTTTTCCGCACGAT
>Ga0207678_10000179_pt1 | contig 54141 bp, 48 predicted proteins | sample KBSC63metaG_FD_184319 | JGI IMG/M metagenome (GOLD analysis project Ga0207678, IMG submission 184319) | Corn rhizosphere microbial communities from Kellogg Biological Station, Michigan, USA - KBS C6-3 metaG (SPAdes) (version 2) | ecosystem: Host-associated > Plants > Roots > Rhizosphere > Soil ... | reverse complement strand
GTTGATGAGGGTCCTCTGCCGTCCTTTCGTCGTCCTGGCCGCATGCCTCTCGTTGCTCGCGGGGTGCACCGGTCTCCTGGACAAGATCGAGCGCAACTCGCAATCCGATACCGCGCGTGCGGGGCAATTGCTCGGCAAGCTCTCGAACGGCGACAACCGCGCGGTGCCGGGCAGTGACGACGTCATCGTCAAGGACGAACTCTGGCTTTCGGGCAAGACGATCAAGATCGCGACGAAATCGACGCTGCCGAAGCTCTTCGACGAGCCGGCGAGCTTCGACGGCACGGTCGATTCGCTGCGCATGTTCGCCGATCGCATTTCGCGCCTCGCGCACCTGCCGGCCAAGGTTGCGCCGGGCACGAGCGAAGCGGCCGCGCGCGCGACGCAGACCGCGGTCGATACGGGGGGCGCCGGAGCCTATCCCGGCGTGCCGCCGCTGCCCGCCGGCCTGCTGCAGGGGCCCGCGCCGAGCACGAGCGCGGCGACGGTGGCCGCGCGCGTGCCGAGCGTATCCTCGCCCGTGCGCATCGCGTATTCGCGCGGCACGCTGCGCGGGCTGCTCGACACGGCGTCGGCTCGCTTCGGCGTCTATTGGAAGTACGAGGACGGCGCGATCGTCTTCTTCTACACGGCCACGCGCGTCTATCAGGTCGTTGCCATTCCGGGCGACTCGAAGCTGGATACGAACGTCGTGAGCGGCGCGAGCAACAGCGGCGGCGCCTCGGGCAACAGCGCGGGGGCCGCGGGCGGATCGGGCGCCGGTGGCGCGGGCATCGGCGGCGGAGGCGGCGGGACGTCCGGTTCGCCCTCCGTGTCGTCGGACAACACCGCGAATATCACGATGAACGCGCAGCTCTCTGTGTACAACGGCTTGCAGACGGCGATCAAGGCGATGCTCTCTCCGGCAGGCTCGGTCATCACCTCGCCAGCCACGGGCTCGATCGCGGTCACCGATACGCCCGATGTGCTCGAGCGCGTGGGCGAGTTCATGGATCAGCAAAACCGCGTGCTCGCGCGGCAGGTGCTCATCAACGTGACGGTGCTCTCGGTCACGCTTTCCGCGGCGGACAGCTACGGCATCAACTGGCACGCGGTCTATCAGGCGCTCGGCACGCAGTTCGGCATCACCACCGCGTTCACGAGCATGATCCAGAACCCGAGCGAGCTCTCGGCCTCGGTCATCACACCGTCGAGCCGCGCGTCGAGCACGACGGCCGTCATCGATGCGCTGTCGACGCAGGGCACGGTGCACCGCAAGACCTCGGCCTCGATCACGACGCTCAACGATCAGCCCGTTCCCGTGCAGGTGGCCGAGCAGCAAGGCTATCTCGCGCAGATCTCGACGACCAACACCGTCAACATCGGCAGCCAGACGTCGCTCACGCCGGGCACGATCACGACCGGCTTCAACCTCACGGTGCTGCCGCACATCCTCGACGACGGCACGATCATGATGCAGTTCTACAGCAACATTTCGTCGCTCGTGAACCTTGTGCCGTTCGGCCCGGCGAACCAGCAGATCCAGCTGCCGACCGTCGATACGCGCAACTTCCTGCAGCGCATCGCCGTGAAGTCGGGGCAGACGCTCGTCATCAGCGGCTACGAGGGGATCACCGATCAGGATAACCGGCAAGGCGTCGGCCATCCGTCGAACTACGCGATGGGCGGGTTCAACGCCTCCGGCACGCGCGAGGTGATCGTCATCCTGCTCTCGCCGATCGCGATCAACGGCGCTTGAAGCGCGCTCGGGCACAGGATCCTTCATGGCGACGCAAGTCATCCAGATCGGCCGGCAGCGTTTCATATGCGGCCTTTTCTGGCAATCGCTGTCGCGCCGGCACGCGCTGCGCGCGGAGGCCGTGGAACTCGCCGCGCGCCTGAATTTCGATGCGATGGTGCTGCGTATCGACCGCACCTTCGCGGGCGCGGGTTTCGCGAGCACGCGCGAGGGCGCGCAACTGGGCTTGCCGTCGCTCGGCGCGCTCGTGTCGAAGACGATCGCGGCCGAAGGCGCGTTCTACGACGGACGCCAGCAGCCGGCGCCCAACTGGCTCGGTGCGTTCCATCTGCCCGACGGGCGCTGGGCCTACTTCGCCGTGCGCGACGGCGCATTCCTGCCGAACGGCGATCGGATCGGTTCCAGCGAAGAAGTGTTCGAGCGGCTGCACAGCGATTACAGCCTCGGCGGCTGGAACGTCGTCATCGGCGATCCGCAGCTGGAAGTGCAGGGGTTCCACAACTTCTACGCGCGGCGCATCGAGGACATGATCCCGCGCCGGGGCGGCAAGCCGCATTTGCCGCGCTGGCTCAATCTGTCGCGTGTCTCGCGGCGCGCACCGCGGCGCGAGGTGCTGCTGGTCGCCGTCGCGATCGTGGTGGCGGCCGCGGTTGTGGCCGGCATCGTCGCGTACCGGCGGCACCGTATGGAACTCGAGCGGCAGCAGGCGTTCGAGCGGATGCGCGCGGAGCTCGCGCTGCATCCGCCCAAGCCCGCGGCACCGCCCGAAGCCGCGCACCCGTGGGCCAGCGAGCCGCGGCCCGATGCGTTCGTTCGCGCGTGCCTCGATCACTTCACGCACATCGCGCCGGGCGGGTGGGAACTCGACGACTACGTTTGCCGCGCCTCGAACGTCAGCTACAGCTGGTCGCGGGACGGATCGAACGTGGCGATGCTGATGGCGGCGGAGCCGCGCGCGACGATCGACGGCAACGGCGAGCATGCGAGCTACGTGGAGCCGCTGGCATTGCCCGTGGGGGGAGACGAAGTGATCGATGGCGTGCGCGGCGTGCGCTTGCGCATGCTGTCCGCCTTCCAGTTGCTGGGCATCGGCCTGACGTTCACGCTGCAGCCGGCAAGCGCGCCGCAGCGCAGCCTCGCTTCGCAAACGCTGGACCGGCTGCATCCGGGCGGCGGCCCGCCCCCGGCGCCGAGCTGGCAGACCTGGCGCATGTCGGCGCAACTGGGCGGCGTGCGGCCCGACAGCCTCATCAGGTATCTCGACGAGCCGGGCGTGCGCGTCGAGACGCTTTCATACAAATCCGGGCAGTGGACGCTCGACGGAGTGCTCTATGAGAAATGACGATGCATTGACTGTGCTGGTGCTCGCCTGCTGCTGGGCGTGGCCGTTGGCCGCGTCCGGCGCGGCCAGCGCCGCGGCTGCCACGGCCGCCGCCCCGGCTGAAGCGGCGCCGCGCATGAACGTCGTTCCGACACCGGCCGCCGTGCAGGCAGCCAACGAACTGATGCGGCTGCAGGAGGAAACGATGATCCTCAAGGCACAGCTGAAAAAGCTCGATGCGCAGGCGCAAGTGGCGGAGCGGCAAGAAGCGCTGCACCGGATGGGCAGCACCGTCTCCTCGTATTCGGACGTGTCGCTCGTGGCGACACAAGGGCTCGGCAAGAAGCTCAGCGCAACGGTGGCCACGAGCGACGGCGCGGAGTTCGACGTCGGGCCCGGCGATGCGCTGCCCAACGGCATGCGCGTGGCGGCCATTCGCCCGGGTGCGATCGTCCTTGCATCGCAAGACGGACGACGCACGACGCTGACCGTCTCCGCGAGCGCGCGGCAGCAGCCCGCGCGCAGCAACGTGGCGTCGACAGGCTCGCCCGGCGTGCCGCCGGTGCCGACGCTGCCTGCTTTGCCGATGCCTGCGAGGTGACGCCATGAGTTCGTCTCCGACACCTCCGGGCAAGACGCCCACAAGCGTGACGCCACTGATTCTCTCGCGCGCCGTGAAGCCGGTCGAAACCGATCCGTCTCTCACGCAGGGTCAGCCGGCGGCCCCGGCCGGGCCGGCTCTCGCGCCCGTTGCGCGGCCGCGCGAGCCGGTGCTGAGCGCCGTGGCCGCTGCCGCCGCCGCTTCGGTGCAGCCCGCGCAAACAGCGTCGCAAAGCCAGCCGCCGGGGCAGGCGCTGCCGCTCGCCGCAGTGGCGCGCCCGCTTTCCGACAGCGGCGAGTTCGCCGCGAGCGACGAGGAGCGCAAGTTTCTCTGTCTGCTCGACGACGGCACGCTGCTCGTTGCCGAAGGGCACGAAATGAATCCGTTCGTGCTGTCGTACTGCGCGAGGCTCGAACGGCTCAATTGCCACTACACGACGCGGCTCGTGACACTCGATGCGATCCGACGCAGCTATCAGGGCCCGCGCCGCGACGGCAGTGCCGAGCGTATCGATCACACGCGGATGCAGGTCCTCGCGAAGAACCTGATCGCGCGGGCGTGCGACGAGCGTGCATCGGATATCCATATCCGTGTGAACCGCTTCAGCACGGAGATTCTTTTTCGCATCCACAACGAACTCGTGCGCATTTCGGAGCAGACGCGCGAGTACGGCGAGCGGCTGCTCGCCACGCTTTATGCGGCGATGTCGAGCGTATCTGACAACACCTACAAGCCGAACGAACGCCAGGACGCGGCCATCGGCGATCGCGACAAGCTGCCGGACCGGCTTTTCGGCGTGCGGATCGCGACGGCGCCCACGAGCGTCGGCAGCGTCATGGTGCTGCGGCTGCTCTACAACGATGCGGGCGAGGCGACGGCCCTGACCGAGCTCGGCTTCACGGTGGCGCAGGCGAACGCGTTCGAGCTGCTCGCGCAGCAGCCGCACGGCATGAACATCATCAGCGGGCCGACCGGCTCGGGCAAATCCACGACGTTGCAGCGCGTGCTGACGAAGCAACTGCGCGAGATGGCCGGCTCGATCCACGTCATCACCGTGGAAGACCCGGTGGAGTACCCGATCGAGGGCGCCGTGCAGACGCCCGTCGTCAACGCGCCGACGGAAGAGGCGCGCTCGCTCGCGTTCGCCGCCGCGATCGCGAATGCGATGCGGCTCGATCCCGATACGATCATGATCGGCGAGGTGCGCGACCGCGCATCGGCGCAAAGCGCGTTGCGCGCCGCGATGACGGGCCATCAGGTCTGGACGACGGTGCACGCGAACGGCGCGCTCGCGATCGTGGACCGTCTCGTCGATCTCGGCTTGCCGATCGCGATGGTGACGGACGAATCGCTCGTCACGGGGCTCATCAGCCAGCGGCTCGCCAAGCTGCTGTGTCCGCACTGCTCGCGCCCGCTGGCCGAGGCGATGGCGCAGCTCGACATGGGGCTCGTCGCGCGCGTGAAGCGGGCCGTCGGCGCGCGGTTCGACGCGGTGCGCGTGGCGGGGCCCGGTTGCCCGCATTGCAAGAACGGCACGGTCGGCCGGACCGTGGTGGCCGAGGTCGTGCGTACCGACGCGACGTTTTGCGAATTGCTGCGCGCCGGGCGCAAACCCGATGCACAGGCGTACTGGCTCAGCGAGCTCGCGGGGCAGACGGTCGCACAGCACGCGCTCGAAAAAGTGGCGGCGGGCCTCATCGATCCGCGCATGGCGGAGCGCGTGGTCGGCCCGTTCATGCCGGGCAGCGGGGGGCGGCCGCAGCCGCTCGGAAGCGGCTATGGCACTTGAGCTCAACCGGCGCTGGGCGCGCCTGCAATTCACGACGCAGGCGCGCCTGCGGCTCTATCGCAAGATCGCGAAGATGCTCGCGAACGGTTTGCCGTTGCTCAAGATTCTCGAGGAGCTCGAGTTGCGTGCGTCGCACGAGGGCCGCAAGCCGAACGAGCCGCTGGCATTGACGCTCGCGGACTGGCGCAGCGTCGTGCAAAACGGCGGCATGCTGGCCGAGGCGATGGCGTGGTGGGTGCCGCATACCGAGCAGATGATCGTCATGGCCGGCGAGCAGTCGGGACGCCTCGAGGCCGCGCTGCTGAACGTGTGCACCGTCGTGCAGTACAGCCGCCGGATCCGCACGGCCATCGTCGGCGGGTTGACCTACCCGTGCGTGATCGTGGCGATGACGATCGGGTACGTGTACCTCTTCGGCAAGCTCGTGATTCCGCGCTTCGCGTCGATCGTGAGCCCGGAGCGCTGGCACGGCGTGGCGAAGTCGCTCTACGAGCTGTCCCGGTTCGTGCAGGGCGGCATGATCTACTGCCTCGTGGTGCTCGCGCTCCTCGTCGCGGCGCTCTTTTACTCGATGCCGCGCTGGTCCGGCAACGTGCGGGTCTGGCTCGACCGCTACCCGCCTTACTCGATCTATCGGCTCATTACGGGCTGCGGTTTTCTCGTCGCGTTTTCGTCGCTGCAGGCGGCGGGCTTCACGGTCGAACGCTCGCTCGCGCGGCTGGCCACCGATGCGAAGCCGTGGCTCAGGCAGCGAATCGACGACATGCTCTTCGGCGTGAAGTCGGGGCTCAACGTCGGCGAGGCGATGAAGAACGCCGGCTACCGGTTTCCTTCGGAGGAGATCGTCGACGATCTGTGTGTGTATGCCGAATACAAGGGCTTCGCCGAGGCGCTGCACGCGATCGCCAGCGAATGGATGACCGACGGCGTGGAGACGATCGAGGCGCAGATGCGCGTGGTCAACGGCGCGGCGATCGTCGTGCTCGCGCTCGTGCTGTCGTGGCTCATCAGCGGCTTCTTCGGAATTCAGCAGGAAATTGCGGCTTTGGCTCGGAGTCTGCATTGAGCGTGCCGTGTAATGACGTGTAAGCGCAGTGCGGACGCAGTGCAAACGAACGGGTGTTGAAAGCAGATGGCACGTCTTTCTCTAGTGTCGATTGAGGAAACCAAGGAGAGCAACATGAATGTCAAGACCGTCGCATCGATTCGCGCCAGGGTGGGTAGCCGTAGGTCGCGGCGCATGCAGCGTGGCGCCACCCTGCTCGAAGCGATCGCCTATCTCGGGATCGCCGCAATCGTCGTCATCGGTGCCATTGCGCTGCTGCGCGGCGCATTCGGCAGTGCTTCGTCGAATCAGACGGCCGAGCAGGTGACGGCCATCCAAACCGGCGTCAAGAAGCTGTATATGGGGCAGACCAACGGCTACACCGGGTTGACGACCACCGTCGCCATTGGCGCCGGCATCATCCCGACGACGCTCGTCATCGACACCGCGGCAAATACCGTCACCGATGCCTGGGGTGGCGCCGTAACCATTACGGGCACTGGCACCGGTACATTCACGATCGAATTCGATTCCGTGCCGACGGACGTATGCATCAACGCGGCATCTGCTGGCGGAACCTGGACAGCCGTCTCGATCGGCGGCTCGGCGCAAACCGTGCCGGTCACGCCCGCCGCCGCTCAGGCGGCTTGTGCCGGTGGTGCGAAGAACATCATCTGGACCTCCGCCTGATCGAGGCCCGAGTATCGGCCTTCGCTCCGATTGACGCCACGAGCCGCCCGCCATGTTCCTGATCTGGATCGTCGCCGCCTTCGCGATGCTTACCGGTGCCTACGCGCTGCTCGGCGCCGAGGCGGCGCCGGCACCGCTCGCACCGTCGGCGATGGCGCTCGCGGCGAACATGAGCGCCTACCGGCAGGCCGTGGTGGCCTTCGCGCGCGCCAACCCGTCGTTCGCCGGCAGCGTGCCGGCGGCGAGCCTCGCGCCCTACCTCGGGGCGACCGTTCCCAATCCGGTGTGGCGGAACTACGTCCAGCCCAATACCGGCTATGCGGGCAGCCTGGTCGTGGTCTATGCGGCGTCGGCGTCGGCCGCGGCCGCGGTCGACGGCATCGAGCAGATTGCGCAGGGCTCGGCGCTGGCCGGCGTGGCGCTCGGCGCCAACCTCGTGTCCCCCGGCAACCCGGCCGTGCCGCTGCCGGCCGCATTGGCGAACACGATCCCGAACGGCATGCCGGTATGGATGGCGCAAGCGTATGACTGAGCGCACCCGCACCCGCACCCGCACCCTTGCCCGCAACGGCATGCGGCGCCCCGGCCCCCGTGTGCGGCCGGGTCGCCGCATGTCCGGCTTCACGATGGTGGAGATGCTGGCCGTGCTTGCGCTCGCCGCGTTGATGATGGCGGGCGTCGTAACGCTCACGAACTCGTCGCTCGACGATACGCGCGCGCAGCAGGCCGCGCTTTATCAGTCGCAGCTGACGGCGGCTGCCACGCGGCTCATTCAACAGAACTACACGGCGCTCGCGGCCCAGGCCACGACCACCTCGCCGGTGATCGCGAAAATGACCGGCTCGACGTATCAGCTGTCGACCTACCTGTCGAATGCGTTGAGCGGCACGAACCCGTATGGTCAGGTGCCGTGCCTGCTCGTCTACGCGGCTCCGGGCGGCGCCAACCCGGCGGCGTTGCAGGCGCTGCTCGTCACGGAGGGCGGCCGGACCATTGCCGATCCCGAACTCGGCTACATCGCGGCGAACGCCGGCCCGGGCGGCGGTTCGATCCAGGCGGCGAACAATGCGATCGGCGCGGCCATCGGCGCCTTCGGCACCTGGAAGATCGATGCGCCCAACCCGGCGAATACCTCCTGCACAGGCACGAAAACGGGCACGGGACATCTGGCGAGCCTGATTTTCTACGACGGCACGCAGGCGCAGAACGTCGACTATCTGTACCGCGTGGCCGTGCCGGGCAATCCGCAGGCGAACACGATGCAAGTGCCGATCGTGCTCGCGCGGCAGATCGACTATGCCGCCTGCACGCAGCCCGGCGCCATCGCGGCCGACGCTTCGGGCAACGTCCTGAATTGCGATGGAACGCAGAACCTCTGGGTGCCGCAGGCGGCCTATCACTGGCGCGAACCGGTGGCCGACGAAGCGGCGCTCGGGGGCGTTGCCGCGCATCAGGGCGACGTGCGGCTCACCACCGCGACGAATCGGGCCTATGCGTACAACGGCGCCACATGGGAGGCGCTGGCGGTGGACGAAGCGGGCAATCTCGCGCTCGGCAACGCGCACAACGTCGGCGACCCATGTCCGCCCGCGCCGCAGAATTCGGCCATCGCCCCCGCGTCGGCGAGCACGACGCTCGTCTCCACCGATGCGAACGGGCGCGTGCTGTCGTGCCGCGGCGGCAAGTGGCAAACGCAAAGCGAAATCGAGCCGGCGTCATCGCTCACGGGCTGTCAGCTCGTGATGGCCAACCCGAACGGCGCGGGCGATTACTCGGCCTGCACGGGCCAGCCGGCGACGAACTTCCAATCGGGCGCCTATTCGTACAACGGCAGCAACGGTACGTACTCGTATACGTTCAGGACGACCGTCAACCTCACCAAGCCGGGGATCATCGTCGCGTCCACCTGGGCGCACTTGAACGACGGCATGTGCAACGGCCCCTCCGGCAACCGGGCGCAGCTCTCGCAGAGCATCGACATCACCGACAGCGGCAACCACAACCTCGGGCATACGGAGAGCCAGACGCCGACGCTTCAGGACGATTCGGGCGGGATCAACAACGCGCTGTCCCAGGCGGGCACGCCTGGCGCCTATACGATCGTCGTGACGACGAACTGGGCGACGTACGCCGGTATCACGACGCCGTGGGTCAGCAGCTTTTGCGGGGAGTCCGGCCAGACGGTCTGGAACACGCCCGTCGCGGCGGGCTGGACGATCAACTCCTACTACTGAGCGCCCAACCGTGAGCCCATCGACACCGCACACCTTCGCAGCACCGCCACGCACGTCACGACCGGCGCAAGCGGCGCCATTGCGCCGCCACAGCCTTCGCGCGGGCTCAGTGCGGCGCGAGCGTCTGCAGCATTTCGTGCAGCTCGAGCCGGTTGTAGGTCGCGCGCAGCACGTCGCGCGGCAGGCATTGCTGCTTCGATACGAGGCTGAAGAGGTGATCGTTGAGCATGCGCGACATGTTGTCTTCCTTGCGCTTCATGAACTCGGCAAGGTACGGCAGCTTGCCCGGATCGGTCAGCAGGCCGCTGATCTGCTGATTATTGTTGAAGAGCAGTTCGCTCGCGAGCACGAAGTTCTCGCCATCCTCCGTCGGCACGAGGCATTGGCAGATCACGCCGATGAGGCAGTTCGCGAGCGCGGCCGCATAGCGCTCGCGCTGCTCGGCCGGAAAAAACGACAGCAGCCGCGTGAGCGTGCCGATCGCGCTGCCCGTGTGCATCGTCGCGAGCACGAGGTGGCCGGATTCGCCGGCCTGCAGCGCCGTCTCCGCCGTCTCGGGGTCGCGCACCTCGCCCACCATGATGACGTCGGGTTTTTGCCGCAGCGCCTCGCGCAGGCCGGCCGAGAAGCTCGGCGTGTCGGTGGGCACTTGCCGCTGCGAGACGATCGACGTGCGGCCCTCGAGTTCGTATTCGATCGGCTCTTCGATCGTGACGATGTGGCTGTTGCGCGTGCGGTTGATGTGCTCGAGCAGCGAGGCGATGGTCGTCGTCTTTCCCGAGCCGGTCGGGCCCGTCACGAGGATCAGCCCCTTGGCGCTGTCGATCATCGAGCGCACGTAGGCGGGCAGGCCGAGCTTGTCGAGCGCGAGCGGCTGCAGCGGCAGGCGGCGGATCGAGATGACGAGCTTGCGGCCGCCATTGGTGCGGTAGATGTTGCAGCGAAGGCGGCAGCGCGTGAGCACGAACGGGCGATCGATCGCGCCGTGCTGAAGCAGCGCCTCCCAGTCCGGTTCGATCGAGGCCAGCGTGGGCAGCATTTCGTCGTGGAGCACGGGCTCCTCGCCGACGGCGAGCCAGCCGCGCGGCGCCTTGATCATGATCGGCCGGTCCTGCTCGATATGGATGTCGGTGAAAGTCTGCCGCAGGTCGATCAATTCGAGAATCTCGCGCGTCAGGTCGCGACGTTCGTGACTCGGAACGTTCATCGTCAATGCCCTTCCTATGAAAGATAGTCGGAACTTACATGAAAACTTTGTCTATGTGTCGGAGACGCACCGGGCGGCGCCGCGTACGTTTCATCGCAGGCGGCGCGTCATGAACTGGGCTCGCCGACTGGGCACCGTGGCCCTCGCCGCCGCGCTCGCATTCGGGGCGACGGCCCCCGTCGCCGAGGCGGCGGCCGTGCGCTGGAAGGCGTCGATCGTCGATTACGAAGCGCAGGGCAAGGACATCAAGGATGTGCTGCGCGACTTCGGCGCGAGCCAGGGCATCCCCACGCGCATCGCCGCCGATGTGAGCGGCACCGTGAGCGGCAAGTTCCATCTGCCGCCGCGGCGCTTTCTCGATACGCTCGCGTCGTCGTTCGGCTTCGTGTGGTACTACGACGGCGAAGTGCTCGACATCACGACGGCCGCCGAACTGCAGAGCACGCTCGTGAAGCTCGATTCGGCCGATACGGGCGCGCTGCGCGATGCGCTCGACCGCCTGCGCATCTCCGACGAGCGCTTTCCGATCGTCTACGACAGCGCGCAGGGCACGGCGCTCGTGAGCGGGCCGCCTCGCTACGTGCAGATGGTGACGAACGTGGCCTCGCGGCTCGACAACAACGCGGCGCATCGAAGCGGCACGCAGGTACGCGTCTTTCCGCTCTTTCACGCGTGGGCGCACGACCGCACGGTGCCCATCGACGGCCGGCAGGTCACGCTGCAGGGCGTGGTGGCCGTGCTCAACGGCATCTACCACCCGCACATGGCCAAGGCCGCCGACAAGCGCGGCGAGGGCGAGGGCGGCCGCGCGGCGGGCGGCGTGAAGCGCAACACGCCGATCAACGACGTGAACGGCAACGCCTACAACGGCCCGTACATTCCGCCGCCGGTGCCGTCGGGCGCGGCCGGCAAGGGCATGTTCGCCGGGCTCACCGGGCAGCCTTCGCCGGCCGTGGCGGCGGCGGTGGGCGAGCCGCCGCCGCCGCAGAACACGAGCACGGCGTCGGCGAGCGACGATCAACTGCCCGTCATCGTCGCGGACCAGCGCACGAACTCCGTCGTGATTCGCGATACGGCCGACCGGATGGATCAGTACGGCAAACTGATCGATCGCCTCGACGTCAAACCGCAACTGATCGAGATCGAGGCGCACATCATCGAGATCGACGACGACGCGCTGCGTCAGCTCGGCGTCGACTGGACCGCGCACAACAGCCACATCGACGTGCAGACCGGTACCGGCACGCTCGGACAGAACACCTACAACGGCACGCTCTCGCAGAACTTCGGCCAGACGGCGCTGGCGGGCAACGTGCTCGCGGCGGCAACGCCCGTGGGCGCATCGGTGGCCGCCGTGCTCGGCGACGCCGGCCGCTATCTGATGGCACGCATCTCGGCGCTGCAGGAGACGAAGGCCGCCAAGATCGACGCGAGCCCGAAGGTCGTCACGCTCAACAACATCGAGGCCGTGATGGACAACCAGACGCAGTTTTTCGTGCCGGTGTCGGGATACACGTCGGGCGATCTCTACAGCGTGTCGACGGGCATCTCGCTGCGTGTGCTGCCGATGGTCGTGGAGGAGGACGGGCGCACGCGTATCAAGCTCGACGTGGCGATTCAGGACGGCCAGCTCACCGATCGTACGGTCAGCAACCTGCCGGTGATCCAGAACAGCACGATCAACACGCAGGCGTTCATCGAGGAGGGGCAGGCGCTGCTCATCGCCGGCTATCGCGCCGACACCGCGACGATGGGCGTGACCGGGGTGCCCGGGCTCTCGAAGATTCCGTTGATCGGCGCGCTCTTCAGGACCGACAGCCGCCAGAAGAGCCACATGGAGCGGCTCTTCCTGCTGTCGCCGCGCGTCATCTCGCCGTGATTCACCGCAACCGCCCGCACCGGGGAATGCAGGAGGCCATGTGAACGAATTCGATGCTCAGCCGCATTCGCTGCCCGGCGTGCAGCCCGGGCAGCAGCCCGAGCCGCGGCCCGCTCAATCGGGCTTGCCCGCCGACGCATGCGGCGAGGGCGCCGCCGATCGCCGCCTGTCCGACGACGACGCGCGCCGCCTGCGCGGCACGCTGCACGGGCTGCCGTGCGGGGTGATCGTGCTCGATCGCGCGGGCGCGGTCGTTCACGCGAACGCGCGCGCGCTCGAGATGCTGGCGATGACGCTGCCCGCGGGCGTCGATTTCAGCGTGGCGCTGAGCGAGCGCTTCGAGATGACGGACGTGCCGCGGCTGCGCGATCTCGAAGCGGGCCGCGAGGTACGCGTGGACGATTCGACCTTCTGGATTCAGGCGGGCCCCGCCGGTGCATGCGCCGGTGCGGGGGCGGGCGAATCCGTCATCGCCGTGACGGACGTGACGCCGTTCGCGCGCTCGCTCGACGAGCGGGCCATGTCGCTGCGCTTTTTGCTGCACGATCTGCGCTCGCCGCTCAATTCGATCAGCGCGCTCACGCAGCTCGATGCGAGCGACCCCGACGCGTTCGAGCGCTGCGGCGGCATGCAGCAGATCACCTCGCTCGCGCAGTACGTGCTGTCGCTCGGCGAGCAGTTCATCTTCTCGTCGGTGACCGAGCATTTGCAGGCGCGCGACTTCAAACGGTTCGATCTGCGCGCGACGCTGCGCCAGATCATCTCGCAGCTGGAGGTCACCGCCGTCTATTGCGGCGTCGCGCTACACTTGTGGCTGCCCGACAGCGCGCCGCTCTGGGTGAGCGGCATGCGCAACTTCGTGGCGCGCGCCGTCCAGAACGTCATCGACAATGCCGTTCGCGCGTCGCCGCGCGGCGAGGCGGTGACGGTGTCGGTCCGGCAGGCCGACGGTTTCGCCGAGGTGGTCGTCCACGATCGCGCGGGCGGGCTGCCGGGTCTCGTCGAGGGCGATCGGCTGACCGATTTCGAGAAGCTCGGCAAGCGGACGGCAACGGGCTTCGGTCTCGGGCTCAAGCTCGCCGTGCAGATCGTCGGCATGCACGGCGGCGCGCTTTACGCCGAGCTCAACGGACAAGGCGGTACCATGTTCGTGCTGCGTCTGCCGTGCCTGAATCCTGTCGCCGCGAAGCCGCACGCGACATCGCTTGTCGATGCCGACCGCGCGTTGCGCGCGGCGGGCCGCGAGTGAGGCGTCAGAGCGCGGCCCGTATTCGTTTGGCACGCGTTGCGCGGACCGGCGCCGGCTCCCGCGCGGCCGTCAGAACCAAGGGTTCACAATGAAATCGCTTGCAGGCAAACCCGTACGCATTCTGTTCGTCGAGGACGACGTCGCGCACCACGCGCTCATCCATTCCTGGCTCAAGAGCGAGGGCTACCACATCGACGCTTTTCACAGCGGGCTCGACGCGCAGCAATTTCTCTCGGAGCAGTGGGCCGATCTCGCGATTCTCGACTGGGACCTGCCGGGCGTTTCCGGCGACAAGCTGCTGCAAAAGATCCGCAGCCGCTCGCAATCGATCATGCCCGTGATTTTTCAGACCGTGCACTCGGCGGAGTCCGACATCGTGCGCATACTCGATGCGGGTGCCGACGACTATCTCGTGAAGCCCTACGACAGGCAGGTGCTGCTCGCGCGCATGCGCGCCCTGCTGCGGCGCTTCGCGCCGATGAACGTGCAGGGCCGCAAGATGTTCGTCGACGACGAATGCGCGCTCGATCAGCAGGCGCGCTCGCTCGTGGTGGCGGGCGTGGCGCACAAGCTCGGCACCAAGGAGTTCGACATTCTCTGGCATCTCGCCCGGCACACGGGCGCCGTCGTGCTGAGGCAGGATCTGATGAGCGTGGTCTGGGGCTGGGATGCGGCCGTGCAAAGCCGCTCCGTCGACATGTACGTGAGCCGCCTGCGTGCGAGCCTGAAGGCGGCCGGCGTCGGCTGGACCGTGCAATCGGTCTATGCGACGGGTTACCGCCTGACCCTCAAGCCGGATGTGGATCAGTCGGGCGCCGGTGCGTCGGGCGCCGATGCGTCGGGCGCCGGTGCGTCGGGCGCCGGTGCGTCGCCGGAAGGCGCCGCATGAGCGCGGCACGAATGCGAGCGCTCGCGCGCGGCGCCGTCGCTGCCTTCGCCTGCGCGGCCGCCGTGCATGCGCAGGCGGCGAGCATGGAGTGGGCCGGCGGCCCCGGCGCCCGCTTCGTCTACGTGACGAACGGCGCGGGCCTCGCGGAGGTGCTGAATGCCTTCGCAGCGGGGCAGCACGTTGCCCTGCGCATCGACGGTCAAGTGGAGGGTGTCGTGAGCGGCCGTTTCGCCATGCCGCCGCAGCGCTTTCTCGATGTCATGAGCCGTTCGTACGGATTCGTCTGGTACTACGACGGTGCGGTCCTGCATGTGTCGCCCGCGAACGAGCAGGCGCATATCGCCATCCGGCCTCACTTCCTTGCTGCGAATGCGCTGCGTGCGTCGCTCGAGCAGGCAGGTCTTGCCGATACGCACTTTCCGTTGGCGGTGGATGCCGCCGCGCAAACGGTGAACGTGCGCGGGCCAGCGACCTACGTGGAGCGCATTCGTGCCGCGGCCGAGCGCTTCGAGCGCGACGCGCAAAAGCGCGTGCGTTTGTCCGTGCGGGTGTTTCGCCTGAGTGCCGCGAATGCCGCGGACGAAACGCGCGTGGTCGATGGCCGCACGCTCGTCGTGCCCGGTGTGGCCACGCTCTTGCGGCGCCGTTTCGAGCGCCCGGCCGTGGCGAGCGGGACCGCCGTTTCCGATGCACCGCGGATCGTCGAGTTCGATGCGGCGTTGCCGGCGATCGAAGCGGATGCGACCACGAATTCCATCCTGATACGCGATCGCGCCGAGCGCATCGACGCCGACGGCGCGCTCGTCGCCAGCCTGGACGTGCGTGCGCAGCTCGTATCGGTCCAAACGTGGGTGGTGGATGTCGATGGCGACGCGCTCGACGCGTTGCAGCCCGCGCTGCCGCCGGCCATGGCCGACGGGGCAGGCGCGGCGCAGGCGACGGCGGACGCGCGCGAGCACCGCGATGCAGGTATCGCGCCCGACGGCGGCCGCGCGCTGCTCGCGCAGCTCAAGGCATTGGCCAGGAGCGGTCGCGCCGAAATCCAGGTGTCGCAAACGGCGCTGACGCACGATCGCTCGCCGGCCGTCATCGACCGCCACGAGGCACGTCTCGCACGCCGCGACGAGGATGACCTGCCCGATGACGGTGCCCGCGATCTCTGGCTCTCGATTGCACCGACGGTCGAAGGCGCCGCGTCGATGCCGCGTATCGGCTTGCGCGTGGAACTGGGGCGCCGCCACGATGCGCGCGGCTATCGGGCCGTCGACGAAAGCCTGGCGCCGGGCGAGTGCCTCGTCATCGAGGGACCGGCGCGGCACAGGGGCGATGTCGAGCGTCGCGCGGACGATACCGATTCCGACGGTGGGGGAGAGGGGGGCATGCGCCGCCGCCTCGTCTTGCTGATACCGCGCGTGGCAGCATAGCGCCGATCGGGCGAGCGCCCGCGATGGCGCGAGTGCGAAGCGACGTGCCGTGTACGAACGGATGCGACGGCTGGCCAGGCATCGATGCGCGCGCGGACGCGCCCCTTGCCTGACGCACGCTTGCGCTCATCGGGCTTACGCCCGTAGCCACATGAAATTGCCCGACGCGATGCCCTCGAACATTTCGTCGGGCGACTCGAGGATGTTGTTTTGCCAGTAGCGGCCGTGTTCGGCGTAGTGCGAGAAGAGATCGGCGAGATAATCGCCGGTGATCGTCGGGCCCATCGGCAGATGGACGAGCAGCACGATGTTGCCCGTATCGGATTCGAGGCACAGTTGCGCCTGGTCCTGCGCGTAGACGAGCAGGTTGGCCTCGAGCATGAGCCGGAAAACGACGAGCGACCGGCCGGGCGTGACGGCGCCGTAATGAAAGCTGACATAGACCGAATCGGGGTCGGTCTCGTGGTGGTCGAGATGGACGTCGAACCCTTCGATCTCGAGCGTTTGCGTCTCGACGACATACTCGGCGTCGGGCAGCCCGACCACCGCGCAAACCTCGTGAATCAACTCGACGAAACGTTCCCTGCTCATGGGCGGCAATCTCCGGCGAAAATAGGGCGGCCCGGTTGCAAAAAAGCGGGGGCACGTAGCCGGAAAGCCGGGCTTTCCGCTTTCGTGCCCCCGCGCGAACGGACTGCGGAAGGCGAGGGGCTTACTGGCCCTTCGCGGCGTCGGCGATGTTCTTCGCGCCGTTGTTGCCGACGGACGCGAGCGCCGACGTTTCCTGCTGCTGCATGTTGATCTGCATGGCGGCCATCGTCATGGCGTTGTTCTGGTTGGCCATGGCCTGCATCTGGCCGACCATGTCGGCGTTTTGCGCACCGGCTTGCGAGACGCCCGAGCTTCCGATCGATGAAGACATGATGTATTCCCCTTATCAAGAAAGTGATGGAAAAAGCACTGCTGTTGGTTGATGCCTGATGCTTCGGTAAAAGGCCCTTGGCCGTGGTGGCCGCCGGTCCGGACCGGCTGACGCGCAGCCGGATGCTGCAACTGCAAACTGTTCAACCGTCTTCCGTATCGCCGCGGATGCCGTCAAAGCGCCGCGCCACGGGCGCTGTGGCGCTCCTGCAGCGTGAGCACGATGCGGCGCGCCGCGATCATCCCGCGATAGAGCTTTTGCAGATCGAGCCGCTCGCGCTCGTCGGCCGCGGACTGCGTGGCCGTACTGATCCGGCGCGCGGTTTCGTCGAAGGCCGCCGCGATGCGCGCGACCCGTTGCGCGCCGTCGGGCGCCGAGAGCGTGGCATCCAGCGCGTTCAGATCCTGCGCGATGGGAAGCAATGCGTCGTACATGTCGGTTCCTTTGGTGGTCGAGGTCAATTGTTTGCTTCGTCCTTGCTGCCCGCGAACAGATGCTTCGTGCCGTCGGGCGTCTCGATGTAACGCAGCCCGCCCGTGGCGATCACCGCCGTGTACTCGACATCGGGCGCGAGCGCCTGCGCTTCCTTGACATCGACGTCGACGCGCTTGACGTTGTCGCCGAGGTCGGCCCTGATACCTGTTATCAGCGTGCGGAAGGTCGTCATCGACTGCACGCTGCCGCTCACGCGGAAGATGCCGTGGCCCTGGTAACTCACTGCCGCGCCCGTGCCGGCGAGCGACTGCTGGATGTTGTCCACGTCTTGCTGCGCGACGTCGTATTCGCGCCGCACCTTGCCGCGCGCGAGGCTGTCCATGATCCGCTGCGCCTTCGCGCTTTCGTCGGCGCTCGTCACGATGCCGCGCACCGCCACACTGTCCTTGCGTGCGATTGCCTGCAGATCGCCGAGGCCTTCGCGGTGCAGGGCCTCCTGCAACTGCCGTGCGAGTGCGTCGGCGTCGAACCTCACGCTCGCCGCTTCGCTCGACTGCGTGCCCGCGAACATCACACCGGCCACGGCGATGCCGCCGATCGCGGCGGTGCAGGCGAGCGCCAGCACGGCCGTGCGCCAGGGCACCTTGGGCGAAGCGGCCGGCGCATGGGCGGCGCCGGGTTCGTCCGCATGGGCCGGGTCCCGATCCGGCGCGTCTCTATCCGCGTCAGCCTCCGGCGCGGTGTCGGCGGCAGGCGGCTCGGCCGTCTTCCAGAGGCCCGCCAGCAAATCGAGATCGCGCGGCCAGGCTTCGCCATCGGGGCCCACGCACAACACGACATCGCCGAACGGCACGGCCACGAAGTCCGCCACGAGCACCTCATCGCCGTTCGCCGAGCGGATCCGCGCCACACCGTCCTCGCCCACGCAAAGCTCGATGTCCTCGACCGTCCAGTCGCTGATGCAGACATCCAAGTGCTCGGTCGCGCCGATCCGGTAGGTGCCGCTCGTGAGCCGGACCTGGGCTCCGGCGTGGGTGCCGGTCAGTACTCGAAGCGCTTTCATGATCGTGGTATCCGTGTATCCGACGTGGGTCGTGCCGTGGGTCATGCGGTTGCGGTTGCTCTTCCTGGTCGCCGCTCCGGCGTTTCGCTGCTTCGCGCATCGGGCCGCCGGGCCTTGACCGTCAAAATCAGTTTAGGGTTTTGCCGCTGGCGCAGCCGGCGCCATGCGAACTTCGAACTTCTTATCCGAAGCGCCGGCCGTGGGCTTGGCCGCCCCTTGCCGCGCGGCGCCGGTTTGACCACCGATCGCGCCGCCCGTCGCGCCGCCCGTGACGGCGCCACCGGCTGGCGCCCCGCGGGCCGGCAGCGCGGCTTGCGTGTCGAGAATGCGTTGCTTCACTGCCGCGATCGATTGATCGTCGTACGAGTATTCGATGCCCGCGCTCTGGCGCGCGAGCGTGTTGTCGAGCGATACGCCGAGAAGCCCCGCCACCGCGGTGGCCTTGCCCGGGGTCGCCGCGCTTTGCATCAGTGCCGCATGGCGGTGCGCGTGAAGCCGGGCAGCATTGCGCCGGAGCGCCATCGGCGAGCGCATCGCGAGCAGCATCGGCACCGCCAGCAAGGGCCCCAGCTCGATCTGCGCGGCAAGCCGCAGCACCTCTTTCGCGCACGCCGCCGCGAGTTCGGCCGGCAAGTCCGGCGCACCGAGCCTTTGCCTCGCGAGCAGCTGCATCGTGGCCGCGAGCGGCTGGCTGCGCGCGGCGGCCTTGGCCCGGCCCGCCTTGCCGATCGCGAACTTGCGCGGTTTGTCGCGGCCCTCGCCGGACTGACGTCCGTCGCGCCGAGGCTGCCCGTCGCGCGGCGCACTCTGCTGCCCCTGTCCCTGTCCCTGCTCTTCGCCCTGCCGATTCGAGCCGCGATCGTGCCCATGGCCGTTGCGATGTTGTTGCTGCCCGTCGCCGTGTTGCTGATCGCGCTCGCGCTTTTGCTGCTGTCCGTGCTTTTGCTGCCGACCCTGCTCGTGCTCGTGCTCGTGCTCGTGCGGGTGTTCGTGCTCATGCTCGTGCCTGGGCTCGAGCGCGTGCTGGCCGTCCGGCCGCTCGTGAGCCGATGCCTCTTTGCCTTGCGCCTTCGCCGAGCCCGCCGGCCGCGGCCGTTGGCCGAGCTGGCGCATCAGCTTTTGCGCGGAAGGGGGCGGCGGCTTGTGCATGCCTTCGGCAAAACGCTTGCCGCGGTAGAACGCGGCGGCGAGCATCTTGTTGTGCTGCATGCGCGCGCGCTGCATCTTCGTGTGCTGCACCTTCACGCCCGTGAAGCCGCGCGCCTGGGTCAGCTGCCCCATGTGCTCGGCGCCGGCCTGCGTCTGCTGCGCGAGATCGGCGGCGTGGTGGCCGTGGTTGTTGCGGATCGGCGAATTCACGACGGCACCGCGAGCGTGACGATCTGATTGGCGAAGCGCAGGATCGCGGCGGCGCCCCAGGCGCCGGTCATGAGCACGGTGGCCACGACGGCCACGAGCTTCACCGCGTACGAGATGCTTTGGTCCTGCATCGACGTGATGGCCTGCACGAACGAAATCGCGAGGCCGGAGAGCGCGGCGACGGCCACCACCGGCATCGAGACGGACAGGCAGAGCAGCAGGCCCTGCGAGGTGATGCGAACGAGCGTATCGGTTTCCATGGTGCGTGCCTCAGCGATAGGTCATGACAAGACCGTGAATCAATGTGGACCAGCCGCTCATGACGACGAACAAGAGCAGCTTGAACGGAATCGCGACGTTCGTCGGCTGGACCTGGTTCAGGCCCATCGCCATCAGCACGTTGGCGATGACGAGATCGACGACGATGAATGCGATGTACAGCAGAAAGCCGATCTTGAACGCGTCGGCCATCTCGGTCAGCGTGAAGGCCGGGGCGAGGACGATGAGGTCGTCCTCACGGACCTTCGCCGCCATGTCCTTCGGCCAGACCACGGTTGCCGAGCGCACGAAGAACCGCTTTTCGCGCTCGTGCGCGTGCTTCTTCAGAAAGGCGCGAAACGGCTCCTTTGCCGCATCGAAGGCATCGAGCACGACGAGCGACGTGTCGCTGCCGGGGGTACGGTGCATCGTCTGCATGGTTTGCATGGCCTGCATGCCGATCGGCGCCATCACGTAAGCGGAGACGAGGACCGCGATGCCGTTGAGCACCATGTTCGGCGGCACCTGCTGCACGCCGAGCGCGTTGCGCAACAGCCCGAGCACGACCACGATCTTCGCGTACGAGGTCGCGACCATGGCGACGAACGGGATCAGGCTGATCGCGACGACGGTGATCAGCAGCCCGGTGAGATCGCTAAACTGAACCATGGCCGCGCGACAGCTGAACGAGACGCACGCCGAGATGATCGCCGACGCTCACGAGTTCGCCGAAGCCGATCGTCTGCCCGTAGGTGACGAGCCGCACGCGCGCATCGGGCAGCGCGGTGGGAAGCTCGAGCACGTAGCCCGCGCGCAGCGCCGAGAGCTGGGCGACCGGCATCGAAACCGTGTCGATCTCGAGCTTCAGCGGCAGGTCCAGCTGGCTGATGTCGACGGGCGTGTCGATCGAATCGGTAAGCGGCGCATTGAACTGCGTGTCATGGCTCATGGTTGGGTCCTCGCTCAAGGTCATCAGATGGTGGGTGACGTCTGCCACGGCGCGCAGTTGCCGCGTCCCGTAGCGGCCCCAGACGACTGGCATCGGGGCGGATGGGCGCTCGCTCGCGAAGAGCGCGCGAGTGGCTTCGGGTACGGCACGCAAGATGACGTCCCCCGCGCGCAGCGAATCGAGCGTCGTCACGTTCATCGTTTTCTCGCCGATCTGCAGCCGGCCGGGAACGGCGATCTCGCTGACGTGCGTGGCGAACGGCGTGCATTGGCGGGCCACGAGTGCCTCGAGGGCGTCGAGCCAGCCACCGTCGATGTGCTCGATGGCTGCGTCGAAGCGTGCGTCGCCCACGCGGAACGTGAACGCGCAGCAAGGCGCACGCAGCGTCTGCGGCGCGGCGCGTTCGAGCGAGAGCACGTCCACGCCGTCGAACCCGAGCGCCTGCAGCGCGCGTCGCACCGGATCGAGCAGAATGGCGCACACGGCCTGGCGCAGCGGCTCGTTGGCGGGCTCGTCCGATGCGACCACGCTCGCGAGCCCCGCGTGCTGTCCGACGTCGATGCGCACCGCTGCCATTTCGATGCCCCAGCGCAGGCGCACGATGGCGGCGCGCGCCGGGTCCACGAGATCGCGCGCGCCGACGCCGAAGGCAGAGACGCCGAGCGTGTGCGTGAGAAGCGCGCTCAAGCGCTCGTCGACGGCGAGCCGATGCTGGCGCGCGGTGGCGGCCGCAAGCGCGGGCAGCCGTGCGGGATCGAGCGAAACGGCAACCGCGTGCGGTTGGCCGCCTGCGGGAACGTCGTTGGTCGGTAGCGTTCGTGTGGTGTCCATATTGGCTTTACGTGACGATGATTTCGACGCCGCGCGTGCCGTCGAAGCGGCTTTGCATCACTTCCTCGAGGCTTTCGCGCAACGTCGTCGCATGTTGTGAGATTAGTTCGCGCGACCGTTCGTCCGTGGTGTCGAAGCGAAGCGTCAATTGGAAATGCGAAAGCACGAGGTTCAACGTACAGCCCGGCAGCAGCGCCGGATCAATGGGAATCGTCAGTTGCCAGTCGCCGCTTTCGAGGACGATCGGGTTGGCGCAGAAGTCGGACACTTCGGCGACGATCGAGTCGACGAACCGGTTCATGTCCTGGCCCGCTCGCGCCGGTGCCGCGATGGCCGCCACGACGCGCGGGCCGCCGACTTGCCGGCTTGGCGTCTCACTGGCGGCCTGCGCTCGGGGCACGGTAGGTACGGTGAGCGCTGATGTCGGCACCGGTCCTTTCGGCGGCATCGGCAACGAAGGCGGCGTCGCGCCGCGCATCGAGGTCGAAGTCGAAAGCGAAGGTGAAGTCGGCGTTGTCGGACGCGTCGGCACGTCCATGGGCGGGTGCATGGATGAACGGACCGCCAAATGCGTCGAAAAATGCATGAATGGATGAATCTGCGCGGATACTGACATGGCCGATCCGGCGTGCGCGTCAGGCTCGTCGTGTTCGTTGCCGGCACCGGCCGGTGCATCGTCGTCACGTTCGCCGCCGCCGGCATTGTCGCGATCTTCGTCGGCGGCGAGACCGGCGATCGGGTAAGCCGCATCGGCCGGACTGGCGGGCTGCGGTTCGGCGGGCGCGGAGCAGGGTTGCTCGTCGCCGTCCGTTTCCGATGCGTGGGCGCGGGCGCCTTCGCGCAGGCGCTGAAACAGCGCGGCCTGGCGGCTCAATTGCGCGGCCGGCATGTCGGGTGCCGGCTCGTCATGCTTCGTCGGCGCGGCGATGATGCGTGCGCGATGAGGGGCGGAGGTGTGCATGGCGCGGCTCGCTCGATCACATCGCCAGGCGGCCGACTGGCTGGAGATCGACGTGAGCGCCGAGCTCCTGGTACGAGTAGACGGGCAGCCAGGGCAGCCGCGCCTCGATCATGCGCTTGATGTAGCGCCGGATATCCATCGAGGCGACGAGCGCGAGTGGCTGGCGTGGCGTGTCGCCGACGATCTCCGCGATTTTGCCGACGAGTCCGGCGATCTCGTCGGGCGGCAGCGCGAGGAAGTTGCCCGTGGGCGTCTGCTTGATCGACTGCCGGATGTGCTGCTCCAACTGAACGTCCACGAGCAGGACGGGCAGATCCCGTGGGCCGCCCGTCGCGCGATAGGCGATGAGCCGGCCGAGCTCCATGCGGATGTATTCGGTCAACATCAGCATGTCCTTCTCCTTCGGCCCCCAGACGATCAGGCTTTCGGTAATGCTGCGGATGTTGCGCACGGGCACGTCCTCCTCCAGCAGCCGGCGCAGCACGTCCGCCATCTTCTGCAGCGGCAGCGCCTTTTGCACCTCGGCGACGAGGCCCGGGTAGTCCTCGTTGAGCTGATCGAGCATCCACTGCGCTTCCTGGATGCCGAGAAAGAGATGGGCATTGCGCCGCAGCAGGTCGATCGTGTGGCGAGCGATCAATCCCTCGGGCGTGGCCGCAGCCGCATCGGGCTTCGCGTCGCCCGTGTGGGCCGCTGCGTGTACGGCGCGTGTTTCGGCGAGTGTGGACCGCCCTTGGGGCACGTCGAAGATGAGCACTTCGTAACTGTCCTCGGGCAGCTTGCCGTCGGTCCACATCATGATGCCCGGGAACGGCAGGCCGACTTCCGACTGCAGCGCATGGCGCTGCACATCGAACGCGCGGTCGAGCGCGTCGGCCGCGAGCCGGGCGCTGACGTCGGGCGCGAGCCGCACGCCGAGCGGGCAGGTGAACTGCGGCGGGCGCGGCAGGATCGAGGGCGCGTCGCCCCTGGCGCCGGCACGCTGCAGAGCGACGACGGGCTTGCCGCCGCCTTTGGCCGTGCCGTGCTGCTTTTTCTGCAGACGGTAGCCGACGAAGCCGAGCAGTCCGGCGAGCAACGCGAAGAGCGCCGCCGGGAAGCCGGGCACGGCCGCGAAACCGAGCAGCAGCAGCGACGCGAAGTAGAGCGCGCGCGAGCTGCTCGTAAACTGGCGCCGGATGTCCTCGCCGAGCGAGGCGTTTCCGTGCTCGCCGCCTTCGTCCACGCGCGTGATCATGACGCCCGCGGCCACCGAGATCAGCAGCGACGGAATCTGCGAGACCATGGCGTCGCCGATCGAGAGGACCGAGAAGCGGTTGGCCGCCTCGCCGGCGGACATGCCGTGATAGGCGACGCCCACGGCAATGCCCGCGACGATATTGATCATGGTGATCATGAGGCCGGCGATCGCATCGCCTTTCACGAACTTCATCGCACCGTCCATGCCGCCGTGCAGCTGGCTTTCGATAGCGAGCCGCGCGCGTTTGCTGCGCGCCTCCTCCGGTGTCAGGATGTTCGCGCGCAGATCGGCGTCGATGCTCATCTGCTTGCCGGGCAGCGCATCGAGCGTGAAGCGCGCCCCCACTTCGGCGACGCGTTCCGAGCCTTTGGCGATGACGATGAACTGCACGACCGAAATGATGACGAACACGACGAGGCCGACGACGAGATTGCCGCCCACGACGAGCTGCCCGAAGCTCTCGATGATTTCGCCGGCATCGGCATGCAGCAGGATCGACTTCGTCGACGCGATGTTCAGCGAGAGCCGGTAAAGCGTCGTGAAAAGCAGTACCGACGGGAACGCCGAAAGCGTCGCGATATGGCCGACGTACATCGTCACCATGAGCAGCGTGATGCTGATCGCGATGTTGATGGCGAGCAAACCATCGATGATGGCGGGCGGCAGCGGCAGGATCATCAGCGAGACGATCGCGATCAGCAGGATGGCGATGCCGGCCTCGCCGATGCCGGGCAGCTTGATGGTCTTCAGCATGTCCACTACTCCATGGTGGCGGTTTGAGGCGCGAGGCCGTCCACCCAGCGAAGAATCGCGGCGACGACTTCGAACAGTTCTTCGGGAATCGGCTGATTGAGCGGTACCTTGTGCAGCATCCGCGCGACGGGCGGGTTCGCGACGATGGGCACGCGCGCGTGCATCGCCTGCTGGCGCAGCCGCAGCGCCTGCTCGTCGAGGCCCTTGGCGAGCACGACGGGCAGCGGAAACTCCGTCGGGTCGTAGCGCAGCGCGACGGCGTAGTGAACCGGGTTGACGACCACGACGTTCGCACGCGATACGCCGCCTTTCGGGCCTTCCTGCGACATTTCCCTGGCCATGCGCTTGCGTTCGCCCTTGACTTCCGGGTTGCCGTCGCTTTCCTTGTGCTCGCGCTTCACCTCGTCTTTCGACATCCGGTTCTTGCGGATGAAGAGCCACTTCTGCAGCTTGTAGTCGAATGCGCCGATGGCGATGAACACGCCGAGCGCGACCACGACGACATGCATGAGCACGGACCACAGCACGGCGATCAACTGGGGTACCGACTGGTCGAGCGCGCTCGCGACGACGGGCATCGCGCTTTTGATCGTTTGCCACATGACGGCGACGAGAATCGCGGCCTTGACGACCATCTTGACGAGATCGATGGCAGAGTTCATCGAGAAGATCCGCTGAAAGCCGGACCCGGGGCTGACCGACGCGAGCTTCGGCATGACGGCTTTCAGCGAGATCTTGAGCCCCGTTTGCGGGGCAAGCGCGAGGAAGGCCGCGACGAGCGCGACGGCCGCGATCCCGCACAGCAGGCCGAGCGCCTGCAGGCCCATATGAACGAGCGCGACCGAGAGGTCCTGCAACTCGCGCGGGCCGTGCGTGAAATCGATCGCCTCCTTGACGACCGCGCGCAGTGTATCGGCAAGGTAGTGCTGGCCCGCCGTCAGCACGAGCACGATCGAGCCCAGCGACGCGACTTCGACGAGGTCGGAACTCTTCGCGACCTGACCTTCCTCGCGGACTTTGTCCAGCTTCTTGTCTGTGGGCTCTTCGGTTTTCTCGTCGCTCATGACGGACTGTCCTTTGCTGTTCGCAGGCGGGTACCCGGGATGGGGCGCCCCGATGCAACGTTAGCGGCGGCGCCGCGGCCGGCGCGATGGCGACGCGAAGCAAGGACAAGGGCTGCGAAGCGAGGTGACGGAAGGTCGCTTCACGGTAAGCGCGGACTGCGCGAATCGGGCAACGCACGAGGCAACGTGCAACGCGGCGCAGCGTGAGCGCGGACGGAAGCGAAAGCGACGCTGGCCGTCGCCTGTCGCTTGCAGCAGCTTCGCAATTCGTTGTGCGACTTCGTGCGCGGCACGCGGCACCCGCGGCGCGTTGCGTAACTTAGCGTCAACGGAAGGCCGGGCCCCATCGGGTGCGGCTCATCGGATCGAATCTGATTTCCTTGGGGGAAAGGATGGACGTTCTGAAGGATCGGCCGCAGTGCCCGTCGGGAGTCGTCGGCGCGATCGTCGACCTGGTCAGGGTCGCATTGGCCCGCGCCGGCACGCCGGAGCAAGTTGACATCGACGATCTGGAGCACCTCGTCGAAGGGCTGCATCTGCTGCGCCCTGATTCCGCCGAATTCGCGTTTTTCGACGGCTGGCTGCATATGGTGCGCCAGGAATGGAGCGAAGCCGAATGGCTCTTTCGAGACCTGGTCGAGCGTTCGGTGTGCCTGCCGGCGAGCAAGGGAATGTTGCTGCAGTGCCTGAAGGCCCGCCAGGAGTTCGGGTGGCAGGAGGAGGCCCGGACCCTCCTGGAGGAAGGCGGCAACGAAGACGTCGAACGGCTCGCCAAGGTGTTGCTCGCGAGCGAGGAACTGAAGCAGGCGGTCGCGACTGCGAAGCGCACGGGGCGCTTCGTTGCGCCGGATTCCGCGCTCGCGTTCGAGAACGGAGCGCATGCCGAGGACAGCGTGGCGGACGCGACGCCGTCGCCCTCATCGAGCGACATGCTGCTGACGATGCAGTACATGCGCGTCTGAGCCTGTTGCCGCTACCAGGAGAAACGAAATGAGCATCACGACAGCATCGCAACTCGAGTACGAGCTGGCCCGCGTGACCGGCACGTCGTCCGCGGCGCCGAATGCGGACGCCGTGTCGCAACCCCTCGTCGATAAATTCCAGGCGATGATGGCCTCGGCGCAGCAGCACGCGGGAGCCGTTCACCCGACCGAGCGCGCGGACCTCGTGACGAAAGCGGTCGAGGAGCAGGCCGACTATTACCGGCAGGTGCCGAACGACGTGCTCTACATGACCCAGCACATGAGCGCGCTGTCGATGGAGCGCCTCGCCGCCGCCGATATGACGATCCAGCTCGAGATCGCGAGCCTGAACGCCGACCTGCAGGTGAAGATGGCGACCGTCCAGTCGTCGAAGGACGCCGTGCAGACGCTCATGAAGAACCAATGACATGAAATCGAACCTCGTGCCTTCAAGGCCGCGCGCTTCATGGCGGCTCGTCGCGGCGGCGGTGCTCGTGCTGTCGCTCGCGGCCTGCAAGCAGGAGCTGTACGGCCAGTTGAGCGAAAGCGACTGCAACGAGATGGTCGCCGCGCTGCTGAGCTCGGGCGTCGATGCGCAAAAGAGCACGCCGGACGGCGGCAAGACCTGGTCGGTCAGCGTCGACGAAAAGCAGATCGTGCATGCCGTGGAAGTGCTGCGCGCACGCGGCATTCCGCGCAAGAAGTTCGACGACCTCGGCTCGCTCTTCAAGAAGGACGGGCTCGTATCCACGCCGACCGAGGAGCGCGTGCGCTTCATCTACGGGCTGTCGCAGGAGCTCGACGATACCTTGTCGAAGATCGACGGCGTGGTCGTGGCGCGCGTGCAGATCGTGCTGCCGAACAACGATCCGCTGGCGCAGTCGGTCAAGCCGTCGTCTGCGTCGGTCTTCATCAAGTACCGGCCCGATGCGAATCTCGAGCGGATGACCCCCGCGATCAAGAACCTCGTCGTGCACAGCATAGAGGGGCTGACCTACGATCAGGTCAGCGTGACGAGCGTGCCGGCCGATGCCCCCGATGCGCCTGCCCGCCCGCGCCGGCAGGGCGGGTGGATCGTTTATGCGGGCGGCGCGCTCGGCATGCTGTTGTTGATGATCGCCGGCGGCTTTGCGCTCTTGCGCGGCACCCTGCTCAAGGGCGGCGGCGGCCTGGCGGGCCTGCTCGCGCGCCGGACAGGGCGCGCGGCGAAAGCGCCGGCATGACGGTCGGCCCGCGCGATCGCACGACTGGCATGGCAAGCAGGGTGAGCCCACGATGAGCACATACGACGCAACTGACGACAGCCTCGCCGCCGCAAGCGGCGCGACGGCGCTTGACTGCGTCGCGGTGCCGGCGGCCGTTGCGGCCCGGCTGGATAGCCATCTTCGGCGCCGGCGCACGCTATTCGACTGGATGCATCCTGCGCGCCGCGCGCAGGTGCCCTGCGCGGACCTGCTCGACGCATGTGGCCCGGGGCAGGTCGAGGCGCTCGCCGCCGCGCTGCTCGACGAATGGGGCATGCCGGTGCCGCCGCTCGCCGCGTTCGACGCGCCGGACTCGGCACTGGCCGTGCTGCCGGCACAGGATTGTATGACCGTGTTCCGCTTGCGTGCGCTCGTGGAGCAGGCCGACGCGTTGCGCGCGTGGATCGACCGGCCGCGCCGCGAGAAACTGGCGAGCTGGATCGGGGCGCGCGGCGTGAAGTTGCTCCTGGCGCGCGGGCGCGACCTTGGCGGGGATGCCCGCTTGCTTGCCGCGCGCGCGCATGACACGTCATCGGCCATGCACGTGTCGCTCGACTCGGCTGATGGCGATGCGCTCGCGTGGCTCGGTTTTCGGCTCTTCGAGCGCGACTGCCGGTGGGCGCCGAGCGGCCCGCTCGCGATCATGCAGTTGGCCATGCCGGCGCGCGACGACGCGGGGGCGCTGCCGCCACCTTCGTTGCCGACTTCATTACTGCCTTCGGAGGGCTCGAACCCGAGCCTTTCGATCGTCTCGCAACTGCCCGACTTGTTTCCGGAGTGGTCATGGTGATCTGGTTACGTAATCCGCAGGCCGAAGGCACGGGCCTCGGCGTGGGTGTCGAAGGCGACGTGCTGCGTCATGCCGATCTCGCGGCGATCGTCGAGATCGATGCGGCGTATGCCGAGATGCATCGCCAATGCGACGAGGCGCTGGACGCGGCGCGCGCCCGAGCGCGCATGCTGCTCGACGATGCGCAGGCCCGCGCGGACGACCTCGTCGAGCGAGCCATGCGCGAGTTTGCGCAGGCGGCCGAGCGGGGTTACGACGACGGCTTGCGTCGAGGGCTGACCGATTGGCACGAACGGGCGGCGGCGGCGCACGCCGAAGCCTGCCGGATCGAGCCCGGGCAGCAGAACCGGCTGGCCGAACTCGTGACGCTTGCCGTGGAGCAGGTCATTGCGTCGGCGGATCCCAAGGCGCTCTTCGCGCGCGCGTCCGCGACGGTCGAGCGCATCGTCGCGGACGGCAGCCCGATTCATCTGCGCGTTCATCCGTCGGATCTGGCCGCGGCGAGCGCGGCGTTCGAGGAAGCCGCGTTGGCATGGCGCGAGGCCGGGCGCGCCGTGCGGCTGAGCGCCGTGGCCGATGCGGCGCTCGCGCCCGGCGCGTGCATCGCCGAAACCGATCTCGGTGCGATCGACGCGAGCTTGTCGTTGCACCTGGCCGCGATGCGCGGCGCACTGGCGCGCGCGGTGCGCAGCGTGGCGCCGGCACCCGGGTGCGACGCGCCCGATGCGCGGCCGGAGGGTGATGCGCAAGTCTCCGACGAACGCGATTTCGGCGCGTTGGCGGATGTCGCGGCGCACGCCGGCACGCCGACCGGCGAGCACGCCATCGGCGCTGGCGAGGGCCGCGAGGAAGCAGATGAACGCGCTGGCGACGACGCGGGCGGGAACATCGACGTCGAAGAAGGCTGGCAAGACGGTGGCGCCATGCAAACGGCGGCCGACCTGCCCGCCGACGGTTCGGCCGACGTCGCGCATGAAGACGCCGACGCGATGTCCGTCTGAGCGCGCTTCACACGGCACACGGAAGAGCACATGACAACGAAGGAAGCGCCATGATCGACAGCGCGGACGATCTCCGAGCCGGCGAAGCGAGCGGGACGCCGGAAGCGCAACACCATGCCGTGCGCGGTTTTTCGGCGCTGGCGGATGCGATGGAGCGCGAACTGCGCGCCCGCGCGCAACCCGCGGCATGCGGCAAGGTGCAGGAAGTGATCGGCACGCTGGTACGCGTATCGGGCCTCGACGCGACGCTCGGCGAGCTGTGCGAGCTGCGCTCGCCCGAAGGCGCATTGCTGCAGCGTGCGGAAGTGGTCGGATTCTCGCGCGACGTCGCGCTGCTTTCGCCGTTCGGCCGGCTCGGCAGCGTGTCGCGGGCCACGCGCGTGGTGGGGCTTCGGCGGCCGCTTTCGCTGCGCATCGGCCCTCGCCTGCTCGGCCGCGTGATCGACAGCCTCGGCGAGCCGATCGACGGCAAGGGGCCGCTCGAATGCGACGAGTGGCAGCCCGTGATCGCCGATCCGCCCGATCCGATGTCGCGGCCCGTCGTCGACACGCCGATGCCCACGGGCGTGCGCGTCGTCGACGGCATGATGACGCTGGCCGAGGGGCAGCGCATGGGCATCTTCGCACCGGCGGGCGTGGGCAAGAGCACGTTGATGGGTATGTTCGCGCGCGGTGCGCGCTGCGACGTCAACGTCATCGCGCTGATCGGGGAGCGGGGCCGCGAAGTGCGCGAATTCTGCGAGCACATCCTCGGGCCCGACGGAATGGCCCGCTCCGTGGTCGTCTGCGCCACCTCGGACCGCTCGTCGATCGAGCGCGCGAAGGCCGCTTATGCGGCAACGGCGGTGGCCGAATACTTCCGCGACCGCGGCATGCGCGTGCTGCTGATGATGGATTCGCTGACGCGCTTTGCGCGCGCGCAGCGCGAAATCGGCCTCGCGATGGGCGAGCCGCCGACACGGCGCGGCTTTCCGCCGTCGATCTTCGCGGAGCTGCCCCGGCTGCTCGAGCGTGCGGGCCGCTCGGCGCTCGGCTCGATCACCGCGCTCTATACGGTGCTGGCCGAGGACGAATCGGGCGGCGACCCGATCGCCGAGGAAGTGCGGGGGATTCTCGATGGCCACATGATTCTGTCGCGCGAGATCGCCGCACAGAACCGCTATCCGGCGATCGACGTGCTCGGCAGCCTCTCGCGCGTGATGACGCAGGTCGTTTCGCGCGAGCACGTGGCGGCGGCCGGGCACGTGCGGCGGCTGATGGCCAAGCACAAGGAGGTCGAACTGCTGCTGCAGGTGGGCGAGTATCAGAGCGGCACCGACGCGCTTGCCGACGAAGCCATTGCAAAGATCGACGCGATTCGGGATTTCCTCGGGCAGCCGACCGATCTGCTCGTCGATCCGGACGACACAATCGCGGCCCTGGGCGAAATCGTCCAGTCCTGATGCCGAAGGCCAGCGATGAAAGACCGCCGCGTTGCCGCGTTCGAGCGCGTGCTCTCGCGCCGCCGCCAGCTCGATCGCAAGCTCAATGCGGCGCTCGGCGCTTTGCGCGGCGAGTTGCAGGCGCTCGCGGGCGTATTGGAAGAGTGCCGGGCGGCGGTGCGCGCGCATGCGGCCGAGCTGGCTGCGCACGACGGCAAGATCGACACGATGCTCGGCGGCGCATCGTTCAGGGCCGACGCGTATCTGACGCTGCGCGAATTCCGCTCGCATGCGGCCGGGCAGCAAGCAATGCTCGAAGCACAGGCGGATCAGGCCGCGCAGGCGCTGGCGGCGAAGCAGGCGCAGATCGGTGCGATGCGCACGGAAATTCTGCGCAACCGCGCGCGCATCGACATCTACGGCAAGCGGCGCGACGCGCTCGTCAAGGCCATCGAGCTGGCGATCGAGGACGCGCAGGACGAGGAAACATCGGAGAGCCGCCGGCCCAGCCCGGCGTTTTGAAGCAGCGAGCTTGCTCGCAGGCAAACATCCGTTGAACGGCAGACGACTGACATGAGCGAGATCACCTTTGCATCGATCGAATCGAGCCACCAACTGGTCAGGTTTCTGATCGTGCTCGGCCTTTGCAGCGAGCGATTGATGGTGCTGATGATGATCTTTCCGCCCACGTCCGACAACGTCGTGCAGGGCCGCGTGCGCACCGCGCTCGCGCTGCTGTGGGGCAGCTTCGTCGCCTACGGGCAGCGCGGCCTGCTCGAGCAGGGGGATGCGACGATACTCGTCGGTATCGGCCTGAAGGAGGCGCTGATCGGCGTTGGGCTCGGCTTCGCGGCATCGACGGTGTTCTGGGCCGCGGAAAGCGTCGGCACGTACGTCGACGATCTGACCGGCTTCAATCAACTGCAGATGCAGAACCCGAGCCAGGGGCAGCAGACGTCGCTGACGTCGACGCTCCTGAGCCAGTTCGCGATTGCGGCGTTCTGGTGTCTCGGCGGCATGACGTTTCTGCTCGGCGCGATTTACGAGTCGTACACCTGGTGGCCGCTCGGCAGCCTCGCGCCCGCGGGCGGCTCGGTACTCGAATCGTTCGTGCTTTTGAAGACCGATTCGCTGATGGAAACGGTGGCGAAGCTGGCAACGCCGATGATGCTGATGCTGCTGTTGATCGACATCGGCTTCGGCTTTACGGGAAAGGTATCGCAAAAGCTCGATCTGCCGTCGCTCGCGCAGCCCGTGAAAGGCGCGCTCACGATTCTGATGCTTGCGCTGCTGGCGGCCATCTTCATCGATCAGGTGCGCGATCAGCTTTCGCTCGTGGGCGTGGCCGCCGAGGCACGGGCGATCGCGGGCGGCAGATAAAGCGCGCGCCACCGAAAGGGCGTGCACGCGTCGGATGGTCATTGCGTGCGGCAGCTTGGAGAAGAATATGATCGAGACGTTGAAAGACGACCAGATCGCTACGGGAATGATGGACGTGCTGTGGGCCGGTGCGGCGCTCGATACGTTGTCCGACGTACTGGACCTGCTCGACGCCATGGCGGTGCTGCGCCCCGGGAACGGGGAAATGCGCGAAGTGCTGGCGTGGTGGCATGTGCGCGCGCGTGCGTGGGGCGACGCGTTGAGCGAATTGCGCCGCGTCGAGCGCGGCGGCGTGCTTTCGTCGCGCGGCATGGCGCTCGCGGCCGTTTGCCTGTATGCGCTTGGCGATGCGGCGTGGCGCACCTATGCCTATGCGGCGGCTTACCGATCCGACGACGTCATGGCGACGCGCACCGCTCACGCCTTGCTTGCGGCGCCCGTCGTGGAGCGCCCGTAAAACGCTGCCGGTATCCGCAGTCCGGATATGCGGGCATCGGCGCTTGGCAGACTCGTGGCCGATCCGTCGCTGGACATTACGGCGCACCCCGCGTGCACGTGACGCTTCGCCGGGAAGGCTGGCGAGACAGCCCGGCCTCGCGTCGCCGGCAGGAGCAGAGCCGCTAACGGAACGCCCGCATCTGCCCCGTCATCATCTGCAGCATCTTGTTGGCGGCCACCGAGAGCTTGCGGCCCACGCGCGTGACCATGTGCGCCTCGGCGTTCTCGAGGATCGGATGCGCGATCTCGATCGCGAACAGTTCCTTGTTCTGCAGTTCGGCCGCCACCGCGAAAGCCGGCATCACCGAGATGCCGAGCCCCGATTTCACGAATTCCTTCAGGATCGCGAAGGAATTGGTGGTGATGATCGGCGCGAGCCGTACGCGCTCGGCGTATTCCACGGCCTCCATCATCTGCCGCGTGCCGTAGGACGGGTGGGTGGCCGCCAGCGGGTAGGTGGCGAGCTGCTGCACCGTCAGCACCTTGTGGCTGCGGCGCGGGAAGTCGGGGCCGACGATCGCCATCATCGGCTGCCGCTTCGACGCGCGCGACACCAGCTTGGGCTCGGCGGGCGGGTTGTAGACCAGGCCGATCTCGCCCTCGTCGTTCGAGATCTTGCGGATCACGTCGTTGGTGCTGCCCACGTCGAGGTTGACACGGATTCCGGGGAACTGCCGGCAGAACTGCTGCATCGGCCCGGCCAGTAGATCCGAGACGAAGCCTTCGCCGAGCACCAGGCTGACCTGGCCGGTCTTGAGCCCGCGCAGCTCCTGCAGGCGCGAGATCAGGTCGTCGCGATGCGCGAGCTGCTCGCGGAAATACTCGATCACGCAGCGTCCAGCGTCGGTGGGCGTCACGCCGCGCGCGTGGCGCTCCACCAGGGTGGCGTCGAGCTCCTTCTCCAGCAACCCGATCTGGCGGCTCACGGCCGAGGGCGCCACGTCGAGCCAGTCGGCCGCCGCGCGGATCGTGCCGCAGCGCACGGCCTCGTAGAAATAGACGATCCGGCTGTCGGTAAGGGTGTCGCTCATGATCCCGGTGTTCTAAAAAAGAGAACAATCTCAATATTGGCGTTGATTGATTATACGGATCGCCGGACCGAACATCGTAGCCATGCAAGGCGGGCGCAAGCTGGCGCGCCGGCCTCGAACCAACAGCTATCAGGAGTCGTCGGATGAAAACGGTGGGCGTGATCGGTTTGGGCAACATGGGGCGCGGGATGGCAGGTTCGCTGCGGCGCGGCGGCTACACGGTGCTCGGCTACGACGCGGCGCCGGGCGTGGCGCTCGCGCTGGCCGAGCAGGTGGTGCTGTCGGCGCGCGATTCGGTGGCCAGGATCGCGCGCGACGCCGACGTGCTGCTGCTGTCGCTGCCGACTTCGGCGGTGGTCGAGGCGGTGGTGCTGGGTCCGGGCGGCGTGCTCGAGAACGCGAGGCCGGGCAGCATCGTGATCGACACCACCACGGCCGATCCGGACAGCACGCGGCGCGTGGCGGAGGCCCTGGCCGAGCGCGGCATCGGCTTCGTCGACGGCCCGGTGAGTGGCGGCCCGAAGGGCGCGGCCACCGCCACCATGACCATGGTGCTGGGCGGCTCGGACAGCGATATCGCGGCCATCGAGCCGATCCTCGCAGCGATCAGCGCCAAGCGCGTACATGTGGGCCCGGTGGGCGCCGGCCATGTCACCAAGCTGCTCAACAATCTGCTGACCGGCGTGCACCTGCTGGCCGCCAGCGAGGCGGTGCGCACCGCGCGCGCGGCCGGCGTCGATCCGGAAAAGCTGGTCGAGGCGCTCAACGGCGGCTCCGGCCGCAACAGCGCGACGCTGACCAACTACCCGACCTGGATCTTCAACGGCAAGTTCGATTCCGGCTTCACCATGAAGCTGATGCGCAAGGACGTGCGGCTCGCGCTAGGGTTGCTCGACCAGTTCGACAGCGTCGCGCCGGTAGCGCGCGAGGCGGCGCGCGTGTGGGCCGCCAGCGAGGTATCCGTCGCCGACGGCGAGGACTTCAACCGCATCGTCGACTTCCTCGACCCGGCCTGAGGCCGGGCAGCCCGCGCCACGATCCCGCTCGACCCACAGATACGGAAACCTGACATGACCCAGCACGCAGACCAGTTGCTCGCCGCCTTCGCGCATTTCTTCCCCGGCGCCGCCACGATCGGCTCGTATATCGACGGGGAGCTCGTCGCCGGCCAGGGCGACATGATCCAGCTTTACGATGCGGCGACGGGCGAGGCCACGCTCGCCTATCGCGACGCCGGCGCAGCCGTGATCGGCCATGCCGCCGAAAGCGCGCGCCGCGCGCAGCGCGAATGGTGGGCGCTCACGCATGCCGCGCGCGGCCGCGTGATGCAGGAGGTCGCGCGCGCGATCCGCGCCGAGGCCGAGGCGATCGCGCGGCTGGAGGCACTGGGCTCGGGCAAGCCGATCCGCGACTGCCGGAGCGAGGTGGGCAAGGTCGCCGAGATGTTCGAGTACTACGCGGGCTGGACCGACAAGTTCTACGGCAGCGTGATCCCGGTGCCGACCTCGCACCTCAACTACACGCGCCGCGAGCCGGCCGGCGTGGTGCTGCAGATCACACCCTGGAACGCGCCGGTGTTCACCTGCGGCTGGCAGGTGGCGCCCGCGGTGGCGATGGGCAACGGCGTGCTGCTCAAGCCCTCGGAGCTGACGCCCTTCACCTCGCTGGCGGTCGCCAGCCTCGGCGAGCGGGCCGGGCTGCCACGCGGCCTGGTCAACGTGCTGGCCGGCTTCGGTCACACCGTCGGGCAGGCCGCGATCGCGCATCGCGTGGTGAGCAAGGTGGTATTCGTCGGCTCGCCGGCCACCGGCGCGCGCATCGCCGAGGCCGCCGCGCGCCGCGTGCTGCCCTGCGTGCTGGAGCTGGGCGGCAAGTCGGCCAATATCGTGTTCGCCGACGCCGACCTCAAGCGCGCCGCGCTGACCGCCCAGGCGGCGATCTTCGCCGGCGCGGGCCAGAGCTGCGTGGCGGGCTCGCGTCTGCTGGTGCAGCGTGCCGTCTACGACGAATTCGTCGCGATGGTCGCTGCCGGCGCGAAGAAGATCCGCGTCGGCGCACCGCTCGACGATGCGACCGAGGTGGGCCCGATCAACAATCGCAAGCAGTACGACCACGTGATATCGATGATCGCGCGCGGCGTGGCGGCTGGCGCCACGCTCGCCGCCGGCTCGGCCGAGCGTGTCGGAGAGGGCCGCGGCGGCTACTTCGTGGCGCCCACCGTGCTGGCCGGCGTGTCGAACGCGATGGAGGTCGCGCGCACCGAGATCTTCGGGCCGGTGGTGGCGGCCATCCCGTTCGACACCGAGGACGAGGCGATCGCGATCGCCAACGACACCGACTTCGGCCTGGCCGGCGCGGCCTGGACCACCGACGTGGCGCGCGCGCATCGCGTGGCCGCGCAGGTGAACGCCGGCACCTTCTGGGTCAACGGCTACAAGACCATCAACGTGGCCTCGCCGTTCGGCGGCTACGGCATGAGCGGCTATGGCCGCTCGAGCGGGGTCGAGGCGCTGTACGAATACACGCAGACCAAGAGCGTGTGGGTCGAGACGGCCGAAGCGCCGCCCACCGCGTTCGGTTATCTGTAACCACCGGCCCGCATTCGACGGCAGCCGGGCTTCAAGGGGAGATTCGTCATGGAACACGCACTGGGTATCGAGCGCCGCGAGCTTGGCGGCGCGGCCACCGCCAAGGTCCTGCTTTACGCGGCCGGCATCCTGCTGGTCGCCGAATGGATCGGCTCGTTCACGTTCAAGCTCGGGCCGGGCAAGGTCGTGCTGCTGCCGATGATCTGGGCACTGCTGCTCGGCGCCGCGGTGGGGCTGGCCAGCGCGCGCTGGAACAGCAGCGCGCGCCTGAGCGTGCCCGACCAGTTCTTCGCGGCCGCGATCCTGCAGCCGGCGCTGCTGCTGTTCGTCTCCAAGCTCGGGCTGATGGTGGGCAGCGCGCTGCCCAAGCTGGCGTCGGCGGGCTGGGCGCTGGCCTTCCAGGAATTCGGCCACTTCGTCGGCACCATCCTGCTCGGCCTGCCGCTCGCGTTGCTGCTCGGCATCAAGCGCGAGGCGATCGGCGCGACCTTCTCGGTGGGCCGCGAGCCGAGCCTCGCGATCATCGGCGAGAAGTACGGCATGGATTCGGCCGAGGGCCGCGGCGTGCTGGCCGAGTACCTGACCGGGACCGTGTTCGGTGCGGTGTTCATCGCCGTGTTCGCGGGTTTCGTGAGCAGCCTCGGCATCTTCGATCCGCTCGCGCTGGCGATGGGCTCGGGCGTCGGCTCGGGCAGCATGATGGCGGCCGCCTCGGGCGCGATCGCCGCGCAGCAGGACCCGGAGACGGCGAAATCCGTGCTCGCCTTCGCCGCGGCCAGCAACCTGATCACCACCACCATCGGTACCTACTTCACGCTGTTCATCTCGCTGCCGCTCGCGGTCTGGGGCTATCGCGTGCTGGAGCCGCTGATCGGCCGCACCACCAAGGCATCGGCGCAGCCCGAAGTCGCCAGCCCGTCGCTGGGCGACGTGCGGACCGAGGCGCCCGCGCTCGGCTACGGCGGCAAGCTGCTGGCCTGGATCGTGACGGCCGCGATGGCGCTGGTGTGCGACTGGATCGCCCACGGCACCACACCGCTGGCGGGACTGCCGGGGATCGCGATCATGGTGTGCGCGACGATCGTCGGCGATGCGCTGGCGCGTGTGACGGGGCGGCGGATTCCGGCGGTCTGCTGGGTATCGGTGGTGGCGATGTTCCTGACCTCGCCGTGGTGCCCATGGGCTTCGCAGATCGCCGCGCTCAGCTCGCACAACGATTTCCTGGGGGTGACCACGCCGATGCTGGTGTTCGCGGGGCTGTCGATCGCCAAGGACATTCCGGCCTTCCGCCGGCTGGGCTGGCGCATCGTGCTGGTGTCCTTCGTGGCCAATGCCGGCACCTTCATCGGCGCGACCCTGGTGGCGCAGCTGTTCCATATCTGATGCCTCGCGGCACGGCGGCGGCCGGCATGGGCTGGCCCGCCGCCGTGCCGCGCCGACCGACAAGAGCGCTCCCATCCGCATGAAACTGATCGATTCCATCGTCGCGCACGCCGACGAACTGACGGCGATACGCCGCGATATCCATGCCCATCCCGAGGTGGGCTACGACGTGTTCCGCACCGCCGAACTCGTCGCCGAGCGGCTCGAGCAATGGGGTTATGCCGTCACGCGCGGCGTCGGCCGCACCGGCGTGGTCGGCACCTTGAAGCGCGGCGGCAGCGGGCGCGCGATCGGCCTGCGCGCCGACATGGATGCGCTGCCCGTGCAGGAGGCCAACACCTTCGCGCATCGTTCGACGGTGCCCGGCGCGATGCATGCGTGCGGCCACGACGGGCACACCACCATGCTGTTGGGGGCCGCGCGCCATCTGGCGCGGCATGGCGAGTTCGACGGCACCGTTCAGCTGTTCTTCCAGCCGGCCGAGGAGTCGGGCGGCGGCGCGCGCGCGATGATCGAGGACGGCCTGTTCGAGCGTTTCCCGGTGGATGCCGTGTTCGGGCTGCACAACTGGCCCGGCATCGCGGCCGGCGATTTCGCGGTGCGGCCGGGGCCGCTGATGGCATCGACCAGCCTGTTCCGGATCAACTTGCGCGGTGCCGGCTGCCACGCGGCCATGCCGCACCTGGGCCGCGATCCGGTGTTCGCGGCGGGGCAGGTGCTGAGTGCTCTGCAGGGGATCGTCACGCGCAACCGAAATCCGATCGACGGCGCGGTGCTGTCGGTCACGCAGGTGCATGCGGGCGAGGCGATGAACGTGGTGCCGACCGATGCCTGGCTCGGCGGCACGGTGCGGACCTTCTCCGATGCGGCGCTCGACCTGATCGAGACGCGCATGCGCGCCGTGGTGGCCGCGACGGCCACGGCCTTCGATTGCGAGAGCGAGGTGGATTTCCAGCGCCAGTATCCGGCTACCGTGAACGACGCCGAGCAGACCGCGGTGGCGGTGGCGGTGATGCGCGAGCTGGTGGGCGACGCGCATGTGAACGCCGCCGTCGATCCGACCATGGCGGCGGAGGATTTCTCGTTCATGCTGCGCGAGAAGCCGGGTTGTTATGCGTTCCTCGGGAACGGGGCGGGCGATCATCGCGTGCATGGGCATGGCGGCGGCCCTTGCCTGCTGCATAACGCCAGTTACGACTTCAACGATGCGTTGCTGCCGGTTGGGGCGAGTTATTTCGTGAGGTTGGTGGAGCGGTTTCTGGGGCACTCGGAGAAGTGACATCTTTACGTCGCAAACGGTGACCACTTTATTTCTGTCTGCGCGAGGCTCGCGCGGTCTGACACGGTAGCTCTGGCTACATGCTCACCGCGGACGGTTCGCATTCTGGGTGAGCGCCTTCGTTCGCGCCCGGTGCCATCTGAACCCGTGGCATCCGGATCGCGCCCATAGTCCGCATTAATCGGAAGAATAAAAACTACCGATTGGCCGACGAATTCCATCAAAGACCACAATCCTCCGGCATTCCAACATTACGCCCAATTACGGAGGGGTCATATGCAGAAAAAACGTATCGGAAAATCGGTCGTGGCCGCGCTCGCCATCATCGCGATGAGTGCCGGCACCATTGCCGCGTGGGCCGACGGTGCGCCGCGCACGAATGACTTCTGGTGGCCGGAGCGGCTCGATCTTTCGCCGCTGCGTCAGCACGACGTCGAGTCGAATCCGTACGGGAAGGATTTCGACTATGCGCAGGCCTTCAACAAGCTCGATATCGAGGCCGTGAAGAAGGATATCCGCGCGACCTTGACGACGTCGCAGGACTGGTGGCCGGCAGACTACGGCAACTATGGACCGTTCTTCATCCGGATGGCGTGGCACGGAGCGGGCACCTATCGCACGTACGACGGCCGGGGCGGCGCCGGCGGCGCACAGCAGCGATTCGAGCCGCTGAACAGCTGGCCGGATAACGCCAATCTCGACAAGGCGCGCCGTTTGTTGTGGCCGATCAAGAAGAAATATGGCCAGAATATTTCGTGGGGCGATTTGATGGTCCTCACCGGCAATGTCGCACTTGAATCCATGGGTTTTCAAACCTTCGGCTTTGGCGGCGGCCGGGAAGACGACTGGCAATCGGATCTGGTTTACTGGGGAGCCGGCACGAAATTCATGTCGGATAACCGCGACAAGAACGGCAAGCTCGAGAAGCCGCTGGCGGCCACCCAGATGGGGCTGATCTACGTGAACCCGGAAGGTCCGAACGGCAACCCCGATCCCGTCGCCGCGGCAAAGGACATTCGCGAGGCGTTCGGCCGCATGGCGATGAATGACGAGGAGACCCTCGCGCTGATCGCGGGCGGTCATACCTTCGGCAAGGCCCATGGCGCGGCGTCGCCCGACAAATGCGTGGGCGCGGCACCGGCGGGCGCGGGCGTCGAAGCGCAGGGCCTGGGCTGGGCGAACAAGTGCGGTACCGGGAAGGGCGCCGACACGATCACGAGCGGCCTTGAAGGCGCATGGTCGGTCGACCCCGTTCACTTCACGATGCAGTATCTCGACAATCTGCTCGAACACGATTGGGTGCTGACGAAGAGCCCGGCAGGCGCTCATCAATGGATGCCGAAGGACGCGCAGGACATCGTGCCGGACGCACACGATCCGTCGAAGCGACATCCGCTGATGATGTTTACGACCGATATCGCGTTGAAGGTCGATCCCGCGTACAGCGCGATCGCCAAGCGTTTTCAGGCGCATCCCGAGGAATTCAAGCTGGCGTTCGCAAAGGCGTGGTTCAAGCTGACGCACCGGGATCTGGGCCCGAAGGCGCGCTATCTGGGCAAGGATGTGCCCAAGGTCGACCTGATCTGGCAGGATCCGCTGCCCGTTGCCGGCTACCAGATGATCGGCGACGCCGATATCGCGGAGCTGAAGCGCAGGATCCTCGCATCGGGGGTGCCGAAGTCGGAACTGATCAAGACCGCGTGGGCGTCCGCGGCCTCGTTCCGTGCCACCGACTACCGAGGCGGCGCGAATGGCGCGCGCATTCGCCTCGCGCCGGAAAACGCCTGGGCGGTGAATGACCCGGCGAGCCTGTCGAAAGTGCTGAAGTCGCTGGAAGACATTCAGTCCGGCTTCAACAGGAACAGAACGGATGGCAAGCAGGTGTCGCTGGCCGACCTGATCGTGCTGGGCGGCAGCGCGGCCGTCGAGGATGCGGCCCGCAAGGCTGGCTACGACGTCAAGGTTCCATTCTCGCCGGGACGCGTCGATGCGACGCAGGCGCAGACCGATGTCGCTTCCTTCGCCGTTCTCGAGCCGACCTCCGACGGGTTCCGCAACTACTATCGGAAAAGCAATGAGCGATCGCCGGCCGAGTTGATGGTCGACCGCGCGAGCAAGCTGGATCTCACCGTTCCGGAGATGACCGTTCTCGTGGGCGGGCTGCGTGCGCTGGACGCCAATGCGGGCCATTCAAGGCTTGGTGTCCTGACCAATCGTCCCGGCACGCTGAGCAACGACTTCTTCGTGAATCTGCTCGACATGTCGACCCAATGGACGAAGTCCTCGAGTGCAGACGGGACTTACGAAGGGCGTGACCGCAAGACGGGCGCGCTCAAGTGGACGGCAAGCCCGGTCGATCTGGTGTTCGGTTCCAGTTCGGAGCTGCGGGCCGTTGCCGAAGTCTATGCGTCGGACGATGCGCACGAGAAGTTCGTGCGCGACTTTGTCCACGCGTGGACGAAAGTGATGAACCTCGATCGCTTCGATCTGAAGCGCAGCTGATACCGTGATCGGGTTGGCCGGGGGAGCGATCCCGCGGCCAATCCGTCGGAGGACGAAATGAAGAAATCCGGATTGGCGCGGTTGATCGTCGGGGCGGGGTTGCTGTGGTCGTTCGGTGCTCACGCGGCCGACATTGAAGTCAGGATGCTGAATCAGGCATCGGACGGCCAGCGCGGGTTCGAGCCGGCCCTCGTCCATATCAACGCGGGTGACAGCGTCCATTTCGTGGCCGCCGACAGCGGTCATAGCGTCGAAAGCATTCCCGGGATGGCGCCGGACGGAGCCCGCTCGTTTGCCGGAAAGATCAGCGAAGACCTGACCGTGAAGTTCGATACGCCCGGTGTTTATGGCTATCGCTGTCTTCCTCATCACATGTTGGGGATGGTCGGCTTGATCGTGGTCGGACAGCCGACGAACGAAGCCGCGGCCCGAAGCGTTGCACAACCGCGCGATGCGAAAGCGCGTTTCGATCAGCTCTTTGCGGCGCTGGACCGCGAACAAACCAGGCAGAAGTAGCGCATGCGCGGGCCGGATCGTCGCGCGCCGCCAGGAGCTGGATCGGCACGGACGCGATTCATCGTCAGATGAATTGTGATGGTCGTCCGTGCCGAGTCTCTCGGCCCCGCTCCCGATCGAATTCAAAATTTGTCTAGTCATCCTGGCGATTCGACCGCCGGAATTGCACCAAATCCGTGCCCGGATTCCCCTCGATGACGCACGTCAGAGCCCTGAAATTAGGGGATTTCCCGCGTTTTCCCGGTTTTTTTTGATCGCTGCTTGTCTCGCTGTTTTTCTTCTTGCATGCTTGTATAGACAAATTCCTGAGGCGGCTTGCTGCACCGAAGGGATGGCGAACTTCAACGCAAGGAGAAACTCTCGTGAACGGCAAGCGCATCAAGTGGGCAATCAGGACGATCGGCGCCATCGCGGCCGCGGCGGCAACGCTCGCCGCACCGGTGCAGGCAAAGGAATGGAAGACGGTGACGGTCGCGCTCGAAGGCGGCTACGCACCGTGGAACCTCACGCTGCCGGGCGGCAAGCTGGGCGGTTTCGAACCGGAACTGCTCGCCAACGTGTGCGAGCGGATCAAGGTGCAGTGCAACATGGTCGCGCAGGACTGGGACGGGATGATTCCGGGTCTGCAGGCCGGCAAGTTCGACGTCCTGATGGATGCGATCTCGATCACGCCGGAGCGCGAGAAGATCCTGCTGTTCTCGCGCCCGTATGCGGCCACGCCGGCGACCTTCGCCGTCACCGATACCAAGATCCTGCCGAAGGCCGCGCCCGGCGCGCCGATGGTCAAGCTGACCGGCGACGCGAATGCCGACAGGCCGACCGTCGACACGCTGCGCAAGCAGCTGAAGGGCAAGACGATCGGCATCCAGTCGGGCACCGTCTACACGAAGTTCATCAACGACAGCTTCAAGGACATCGCGTCGATCCGCGTGTACAAGACGTCGCCTGAGCGCGATCTCGACCTCGTCGCGGGTCGCATCGACGCGTCGTTCGACGATGTCACGTACTACGCGGCGAACAACGCGAAGAAGGACAACGCGTCGATCGTGCTCGCGGGGCCGAAGCTCGGCGGACCGATCTGGGGCCCGGGTGAAGGGCTCGCGTTCCGCAAGCAGGACGCCGACCTGAAGACGAAGTTCGATACGGCGATCGGCGCGGCGCTCGCGGACGGCACCGTGAAGAAACTCGCCGACAAGTGGTTCAAGACCGACGTCACGCCGTAAGCGCGTGTCCGGCCGCCGCCGCGTGAGCGGCTCGAACGACGCGCGGCGGCACGCATCCTGCGGATTCATTCAACACTTGCCGGGAGGCACGCATGGCGATTCTTGAAATGCTCGGCTTCGGTACCGAGGGCTGGGGCGGCGTGCTGTTGCTCGCCGGGCTGATGACGGTCGCGCTGACGCTCGCCGCGCTCGCGGTCGGCGCCGTGATCGGCGCGGCGATCGCGGCGGCCAAGCTGTCGCGCCACCGCAGCGCCCGCCTGCTCGGCGACCTGTACACGACGGTGTTTCGCGGCGTGCCCGAACTGCTCGTCATCTATCTGTTCTACTTCGGCGGCTCGACGCTTGTCACGACCGTCGGTCAGTGGTTCGGCGCGGAAGGCTTCATCGGCGTGCCGCCGTTCGTGATCGGCGCACTCGCCGTCGGGATGATCTCGGGCGCCTATCAGGCCGAGGTGTATCGCGCGGCGGTGCTCGCGGTGTCGAAGGGCGAGCTCGAAGCGGCGCGCTCGATCGGCATGCCGCGTGCGATGGTGCTGCGCCGCATCCTCGTGCCGCAGGTGCTGCGCTTCGCGCTGCCCGGCATCGGCAACGTGTGGCAGCTGAGCCTGAAGGATTCGGCGCTGATCTCGGTCACGGGCCTCGCCGAGTTGCTGCGCACGAGCCAGATCGCGGCGAGCTCGACGCATCAGTACTTCGTGTTCTTCGTCGCGGGCGGCGCGCTCTACCTGGTCATGACGGGCCTGTCGAACCGCGTGTTCAACCGGGCCGAAGCGATCGTCGGCCGCTCGTTCCGCCGCAATTTCGCGCGCAACTGACGGAGAGCACGCATGTCTTTCGATTTCGATTTCCTCCTCGGCACGCTGGGTCAGCTGCTCGCGGCCGTGCCGACCACGCTGGGCCTGTTCTTCGCGTCGCTCGTGCTCGGCGGCCTGCTGTCGCTCGTGATCGTCACGATGCGCGTGTCGCCGCACTGGCTGCCGAACCGCTTCGCGCGAGCCTACATCCTCGTGTTTCGCGGCTCGCCGCTGCTGATCCAGATGTTCCTCGTGTACTACGGGCTCGGCCAGTTCGGCGTGATCCGCGAAAGCTTCGTCTGGCCGCTGCTGCGCGAGCCGTATGTGTGCGCGGTGCTGTCGCTCGCGCTGTGCACGGCAGGCTACACGGCCGAGATCCTGCGTGGTGGGCTGATGGCCGTGCCGGTCGGGCAGATCGAGGCCGGTTATTCGATCGGCCTGTCGGGCTTCGCGCTGCTGCGCCGGGTGATCGGCCCGATCGCATTGCGCCAGTGCCTGCCCGCGTATTCGACCGAAGCCGTGCTGCTGGTCAAGTCGACCGCGCTCGCCAGTCTCGTGACCGTTTGGGAGGTGACGGGCGTCGCGCAGCAGATCATCCAGCAGACCTACCGGACGACCTAGGTGTTCGTGTGCGCGGCGCTGATCTATCTGGGCCTGAACTTCATCGTCGTGCGCCTGCTCGGCGCGCTCGAATGGCGACTCTCCGGCCACCTGCGTGCGCCAAAGCCGTCCGGTGCGCCCGCCGCGGCGGCACGCAATCCCCGGCGCGTTGCGTCCTGAGCACCCCCGTCCTTTCCCGGAGAATCCGATGAACACCGCTGCTCCCGTTGCGCTGTCGGTCAAGAACATCCACAAGTCGTTTGGCGATCATCATGTGCTGAAGGGTATCTCGCTCGACGCGCACGAAGGCGACGTCATCTCGATCCTCGGCGCGAGCGGCTCGGGCAAGAGCACCTTCCTGCGCTGCCTGAACCTGCTCGAAACGCCCGACGACGGCTCCGTCGCGCTTGCCGGCGAGGAACTGAAGATGAAGCGCGCACGCGACGGCAAGCTGCAGCCGGGCGACCGGCGGCAGGTCGATCGCATCCGCTCGCAGCTCGGGATGGTGTTCCAGAACTTCAACCTGTGGTCGCACATGACGGTGCTCGACAATCTCGTCGAAGGGCCGCTGCGCGTGCTCAAGCGCAGCCGCGCGGAAGCGGTCGAGGAAGCCGAGGCGCTGCTCGCGCGCGTCGGTCTCGCGGACAAGCGCGGCTACTATCCCGCGCACCTGTCGGGTGGCCAGCAGCAGCGCGTCGCGATCGCCCGCGCGCTCGCGATGCATCCGAAGGTGATGCTGTTCGACGAACCGACGTCGGCGCTCGACCCGGAGCTGGTTGGCGAAGTGCTGCGCGTGATGCGCTCGCTCGCCGAGGAAGGGCGCACCATGCTGGTCGTCACGCACGAAATGGGCTTCGCGCGGCACGTGTCGAATCGCGTGATGTTCCTGCATCAGGGCGAGGTCGATTCGGACGGGCCGCCCGACGCGCTGTTCGGCGGCCAGTGTTCCGAGCGCTTCCGCCAGTTCGTGTCGAGCCATCACGACCGCGCCGCGAACTGAGGACGTCATGACCGTATTCCGTTCTGCACGGCCGCTCGACTGGCGGCAGGTTGCGGCCGTCGCGGCCGGCGAACCGCTGGCGTTGACCGACGATGCGCGCGGGCGCATCGCCGCGGCGCGCGAGCTCGTCGACGAGATCGTCGCGCGCGGGATCCGCGCTTACGGCGTCAATACCGGCGTCGGCGCGCTGTGCGACGTGATCGTGTCGCCGGCCCAGCAGAGCACGCTGTCGCGCAACATCCTGATGAGCCACGCGGTCGGCGTCGGCATGCCGCTCGGCGCGCCCGAAACGCGCGCGATCATCGCGGCGGCGATCAACAACTTCGCGCATGGGCATTCGGGCGTGCGTGCCGACGTCGTCGAACAGCTCGTCGCGCTGCTCGAACACGATTGCCTGCCCGAGGTGCCGGCGCACGGTTCGGTCGGCTACCTGACCCACATGGCGCATGTCGCGCTCGTGTGCATCGGGCAGGGTCATGCGCGCCATCGCGGCGAGCGCATGCGCGGCGACGAGGCACTGCGCCGCATCGGTCGCGAACCGCTCGCGCTCGGCGCGAAAGAAGGCCTTAGCCTGGTCAACGGCACACCGTGCGTGACGGGGCTCGCCGCGTTCGCGCTGGCGCGCGCGGAGCGGCTGCTCGACTGGGCCGACTGGATCGCGGCGGCGAGCTTCGAGAATCTCGGCGGCCAGCTCGCCGCGTTCGACCCGGCGTCGCTCGCGCTGCGGATCTCGCCCGGCATCGGGCACGTCGGCGCGCGCCTGCGGGCGATGCTCGCCGACAGCCCGATGCTCGGCGCGGCGAGCGGGCGGCATACGCAGGATCCGCTCAGCCTGCGCACGATTCCGCATGTGCACGGCGCGGCGCGCGACGTGTTCGCGGTGACGGCGGAAGTCGTCGACCGCGAACTCGCGTCCGTCACCGACAACCCGATCGTCGCCGGTACGCGCGACGCACCGGTCGTTCATTCGCAGGCGCATGCGGTCGGCGCGGGCATCGCGCTTGCGATGGACAGCCTCGCGGCCGCGATGGCGCAGGTGGCGGCCATTGCCGAGCGGCGTCTGGACCGCCTCGTCAATCCGCTCGTGAGCGGGTTGCCGGCGTTTCTCGCGGCGCCCGGCGGCACGTGTTCGGGCTTCATGATCGCGCAGTACACGGCGGTCGCGCTCGTCGCGCAGAATCAGCGGCTCGCGGCGCCGGCGAGCCTCGACGGCGGCATTACGTCGGGGTTGCAGGAAGATCATCTGTGCCACGCGACGCCCGCCGCGCTGAAGGCGCTCGACATCATCGAGAATACGACCCGCGTGCTCGCGATCGAGCTGCTGGCCGCCGCGCAGGCCTACGATTTGCAGGCGAGCGGAGCGGCGCGTGCCGCGTCGACCGATGCGCTGTGGCGACAGGTGCGCGAACGCGTGCCCGCGTATCACGACGACCGGCCGCTTGCCGACGACATCGCGATCGCGGCCGGGATCGTCGCGGGCGTGCCGCCGTCGGTGCTGTAGCGGTGTGAGGGTGACAGGCGGCGGGGCATCCAACCTTCAATCGGTCGAGGGCGCATGAACGAAACGGAACGATACACACCGGCGCGTCGGGCGGGCACGTCGGGCGACGACGTGCCGGCACGCGCGCTGCCGGCGTACCAGCAGATCAAGCGCTACGTCGTCGAGCGGATCGCGAAGGGCGACTGGAAGCCGGGCGGCGCGATTCCGACCGAGGCCGAGCTGGTCAAGGAGTTCGGCGTCGCACGGATGACGGTGTCGCGCGCGCTGCGCGAGCTGACCACCGAGCGCGTGCTGACGCGCATCCAGGGCGCCGGCACGTTCGTCGAGCGCCGGCATTACGAATCGACGGTGCTGGAGATCCGCAACATCGCGGACGAGATTGCCGAGCGCGGTCATCGGCACAGCGCGCGCGTGTTGCTGCTCGAACGCAGCGTCGAGCCGGAGGCGATCGAGGCGCTGGGGCTTCGCACGGGGCCCGTGTTTCATTCGCGGATCGTGCATTACGAGGAGGACGAGCCGATCCAGTTCGAGGATCGCTACGTGAACCCGGCCTTGTTTCCGGACTACCTGGAGCAGGATTTCACGCTCGAGACGCCGAATCACTACATGGTGCGGCTCGCGCCGATCCAGCGCGCGGAGTTCCGCATCTACGCGGAGAAGCCGAGTGCCCAGGTGCGTCGGCATCTCGTCATGGAGATCGGCGAACCGTGTCTGCTATTGCGGCGCCGCACGTGGGTCGGCGAGCAGGTCGCCACGTCGGTAAGGCTGTGGCATCCGGCATCGCGGTTCCATCTGGCGGGGAAGATGTAGGGTTAACTGGTGCCGGTTGGCCCTGAATACCCGCGGAGAGTGGCGCATAATGTTTTGAGGTCGACCCTTGGCAGGAAGAGAGGGTTTTATGCGCTGCACACTATGCGGGTCCGAGAATCCTCCCGGTGCGAGGTTCTGCCAGGAATGTCAGACCGTGCTGTCCCGCACGTGCCCGCAATGCGGACATGACGCCGACCCCGCGGCCCGCTTCTGCAGCAATTGCGGAGCGTCGCTCGAGACGACCGCTGCGGTGCCGCCACCTTCACGGCCATCGGCCCCCGAGCTCCCGCCGACTCCCGTTCATTACACGCCGGATCATCTTGCCGAGCGGATCCGTGCCGAACACGCGGCCATGGAAGCGCGCGGCGAGCCCGCCGGCGAGCGCAAGACCGTGACCGCACTGTTTGCCGACATGGCCGGGTCGACCGCGTTGATCCACGATCTCGATCCCGAAGTGGCGCATCGCCTGATCGTGCCCGTGGTCGAGCTGATGATGGAGGCGGTCCATTACTACGAAGGGTATGTAGCGAAATCGCTCGGCGACGGCATCCTCGCGCTGTTCGGCGCACCGATCGCCCACGAAGACCATGCGCAGCGCGCGCTCTTCGCCGCGTTGCGCATGCAGCAGGCGATGCGCCAGCATGGCGATCGCATTCGTCTGCAGGAAGGCATTCCTCTGCAGATTCGCGTCGGCGTTCACACGGGCGAGGTCGTCGTCCGTTCGATCCGCACCGACGATTTGCACACCGAGTACGATCCGCTCGGACATACGATCCACATCGCGTCGCGGATCGAGGGCATCGCGGCGCCCACATCGATTCTCGTCAGCGAGTCGACCCACAAGCTGGCCGAGGGCTATTTCGAATTCAAGGCGCTGGGCGCGACGCAACTCAAGGGAATTCCCGCGCCGCTGTGCGTCTACGAGGTGCTGGGCCTGGGCGCTTTGCGCACCCGCTTGCAACTGGCGGCGCACCGCGGCCTCGCGCGGTTCGTCGGCCGCGAAACGGAAATGGAGCACCTGAACCGCGCGCTGGACACCATGCGGGCCGGGCACGGGCGCGTGGTCGGCGTGGTGGGGGAAGCCGGCGTCGGCAAGTCGCGCCTGTTCCACGAGTTCAAGGAGCGTTCGCGGCGTGGCGCGCTGGTGCTGGAGACGTTCTCGGTATCGCACGGCAAGGCGTTTCCCAATCTGCCGCTCATCGAACTCCTGAAGAATTATTTCCAGATCACGACCCAGGACGACGAGCGGCGCTGCCGGGAAAAGGTCATCGGCAAGGCGCTCACGCTCGAGCGCAGTTTCGAGGACCTCGTGCCGTACGTCCTCTATCTGCTGGGCATCGGCGAAGGCAGCCCGGTGCTCGCCGAGATGGATCCGCAGATCCGGCGCGAGCGCACCTTCGACGCGATCAGGCAGTTGCTCGTGCGCGAGAGCCGGAATCAGCCGCTCCATCTGCTGTTCGAGGATCTGCAATGGCTCGACCGCGAAACGGAAGCCTTCCTCACGTATCTGATCGACCACGTGCCGGACGCACGCATCCTGCTCCTGGTGAACTACCGGCCCGAGTATCGGCCCGCGTGGGCCGGCGCGGCGCACTGGAGCACGCTGCGGCTCGAACCGCTGGGCCCGTCGGATGCGCAGGGATTGCTCGCGGCGCTGCTCGGCGAGGATCGCTCGCTCGTGCCGCTGAAGCAGCTCATTCTGGAGAAGACGGAGGGCAATCCGTTCTTCATGGAGGAAGTGGTCCAGACGCTCGTCGAAGAGAAGTCGCTGCTCGGCGAGGCCGGGCGTTATCGGATCGAGGAGACCCCGGCGACGCTGCACATTCCCACCACCGTGCAGGGCGTGCTGGCTGCGCGGATCGACCGGCTGCCGCTCGACGAAAAGGAACTGCTGCAGGCGCTCGCCGTGATCGGCCACGAGTTTCCGTTCAGCCTGATCCGGCGGATTTGCGGCGAGGCGCCGGCACGGGACGACGAACTGCGGCGTCTGCTCGCGCATCTGGAAGCGGCGGAGTTCATCTACGAGCGTCCCGCCTTCCCCGAAGTCAATTATTCGTTCAAGCATGCGCTGACCCAGGAAGTGGCCGGGCGCTCGTTGCTCACGGAGCGGCGTACCACGCTGCACGAACGCACCGCGCAGGCGATCGAGATGCTGTTCCCGACGCGCATCGCCGATTACTGCAGCGAGCTTGCGCACCACTACAGCCAGAGCGGCAACATTCCGAAGGCGGTCGAATACCTGCATCGTGCGGCCCAGCAGGCGTTGCGCCATGCCGCCCATCACGATGCAATGAATCACCTCGGCGCGGCGCTGGCGTTGCTGAAGGGCTTGCCCGACACACCCGTGCGCGCGCATTGGGAGCTGACGCTGCTGCTTTCGCTCGGGCCGGTCCTGATGGACGTGCGCGGGTATGGCGCGACGGAGGTGGGCGCAATCTATACGCGCGCGCTCGAGCTGTGCGAGCGGACCGGCGAGGCATCGCCGCGCTTCGCGACGCAGCTGGGATTGCGGATGCATCACGTGGTGCGCGGCGAGTATGCGCTCGCGACCGAGCTGGGCAAGCAGATGCTCGAAACGGCCCGGGACGCGAACGATCCGGGCTTCCTCATCGAGGCACATAGCGCACTGGGGTCGTGCTTCTTTCTGCAGGGCGAATTCGCTGCGGCTCGCACGCACCTCGAACAGGCCCGTGCGATCTACGACCCGGAGCAGCATCAGGCGCACGTGTTCGCGCACGGCGTGGATCCCGGCATCCGGGCGCTCAGCTTCCTCGTGCTGACCCTGTGGATTCAGGGGTATCCCGACCAGGCGCTCGAATGCAGCGTCGAAGCACTGGCGCTCGCGCGGAGCCTTTCTTACGGGCCTTCGCTGGCGTTCAGCCTGACCTACACCGCGCACTTGCACCAACTGCGGCGCGAGCCGCTGCTCGCCGCCGAGCGCGCGGACGCGGTCATCGCCGTATCGACCGAGCACGGGTTGCCGTACTGGCTCGCGTGGGGAACGGTGCTGCGAGGCTGGGCGATGAGCGCGCAGGGAAACCTCGAGGACGGCATCGCGCAGATGCGGCAGGGCCTCGACGCGCAGCGGGCAGCCGGCGGCGAGGACCAGCGTCCTTACTCTCTCGCGTTGCTCGCCGACAGTTACTGGCGCGCGGGCGACAAGCGCTCGGCACTGGGCATGCTCGAAGAGGCCAGGGCGATCGTCGAGCAATCCGGCGAGCATTGCTACGAGGCCGAGGTGTACCGGCTCACCGGAATCTATCTGGCTGACGGCGCGGGCAACGAAGGCGCGGCACCCGAACGCGACGACGAAGCCATCGATTGCCTTCACAAGGCGATCGCGCGAGCGCGCCAGCAGGGTGCCAGGGCGCTGGAATTGCGCGCGGCGTCAGACCTCGCCAGGCTGTTGCAACGACGGGGAAAGACCGTGGAGGCGACGCAAGCGCTGTCCGAGGTGTACGCGTGGTTCACGGAAGGCTTCGACACGAGCGACCTGCGAGAGGCCAAGACGCTGCTGGATGCATTGGGCGCGCGCGCGGGATGAACGGGCCCGGGGCGCACGACGACGCATCGTGTGACCGCGTGCCGCGCGCGCCCCGCCGCTGCTTGAGGAGACGGGCATGACAATCACGCATACAAGACGTCACCGCGATATCCCGCGCAAACCGGTCGCGCTGGCGTTGCAGGGCGGCGGGATGCACGGCGCCTTCACGTGGGGCGTGCTCGACCGGCTGATCGAAGACGGCAGGCTCGACATCGAGGGCGTCAGCGCCACCAGCGCCGGCGCGATGAACGCCACGGTACTCGCGTACGGGCTGCTGCAGGGCGGCGAGGACGGTGCGCGTCAGGCGCTGCACGATTTCTGGGAGGCGGTCGCGAAATCGGCGGAGCACTACAACCCGCTGCGCTGGGCGCCGTGGTTGAAGGGCACGCACAGCTTCGGGCTCGATCATTCGCCGATTTATGCGTTCGCCGACATGATGCTGCGCATTTTCTCGCCCTATCAGTTCAATCCGAACAACCTGAATCCGCTGCGCGAGGTGCTCGAGCGCCGGGTCGACTTCGACGCGCTGCGCAAGCACTGTCCGATCCGCTTGTACCTGTGCGCCACCAACGTCGAGACCGGGAAGATACGCATCTTCACGGGCGAGGATGTCAGTGCCGACGCGGTGCTTGCATCGGCATGCGTGCCGACCCTGTTCCAGGCGGTGTCGATCGATGGCGAGTACTACTGGGACGGCGGCTACATGGGCAATCCGGCCATCTATCCGCTGATCTACAACTGCGCGACGCGCGACGTCGTGATCGTGCACATCAATCCGCTCGTGCGCCGTGGTGTCCCCGTCACGGCCGCGGAAATTCTCAACCGTATCAGCGAGATCAGTTTCAACTCGTCGCTGATGCGCGAGATGCGCGCCATCGCGTTCGTCACCGACCTGATCCGGGACGGCACGGTCAAGCGCGGCGACATGAAGGAAATGCTGATCCATTCGATTCGCGCGGACGACGCGCTGAGCGCATTGAGCGTATCGAGCAAGTACAACGCGGATTGGGGATTTCTGAGCGAATTGCGTGACCACGGGCGGCGCGAAGCGGACGCATGGCTCGCGCATCATTACGGAAACATCGGGCAGCGGTCGAGCATCGACATTCGCAGGGAATTTTTCTGAGCGCATCGCGCTAATGTCGGCTTGGGGCGATCGTGCGCGGGCGCCCCGCGCCAAGGAGCGAACGTGAACCGGACGCAGGCGCGATTCGTTGCGTTGTGGTCATGCTGCGGCGGCGCACGTGCCGAGGATGTCTATCGCATGCTGTCGCGGTGCTATGCGGAGCCGGCGCGCCATTACCATACGCTGTTGCATGTACGGCGCTGCTTGCGTCATCTCGACCTCGCGCGCGGCGCGATTCCCGAACCGGAGGCCGTCGAGCTCGCGCTGTGGTTCCATGACGTGATCTTCGTCCCCGGCGCGCAGGATAACGAGCAGCGTAGCGCCGACTGGTTCCGGCGCCAGGCGGATGGACGCATCCGCGCGTGCGACCTTGTCTGCGCGATGATTCTCGCGACCACCCATGCGGGCGTTGCCGCCGAACCGGATTCCCGTTTCGTGTGCGACATCGACCTGGCCGTGCTCGGTGCGTCTCGCAGCCGGTTTCGCGAAGACGGGCGGCGCCTGCGGGCCGAGCGCCCGGATCTCGACGACCGCGCTTACGACCGTCTTGAACGTGCCATCCTGGGCGGGCTGCTCGAACGCCCGCGCATTTATCTGACTGACTTCTTCTACACGCGCTGCGAGGCGCGTGCGCGCGGGAATCTGAGCTGGCGGCTGGGTTTGCCGGTTCCGGCGTGACGGCGGGCATTATCGATGAAGCTGCGCAGCCGGGGCGGCATATTCAGAACAATTCAGGATGCCGCCATGACATTCAGGCCAGCCTCCACTAGTCTGTTTCGAACCGCCACACGGGCAGCACGCCTGTCGGCAAGCTCAAGGAGAACTCGATGATTGCACTGAAGTTGCGACAGGTATTGCTGACGACGGCCGTATTCGGCGCATTGCTGGCGAACGCGCCGGCCCACGCCGATACGACGCGTCTGGTCGAATCCGCATCCGGGCGTGTACCGGCCGTCACGGTCGGCCCGCAATACGATACGACGCACGTCTGCGTCGCGCCGGAAGATTTCGACCGCTTTACCGACAGCTTCGTCGCGACGTTCGGCG
>Ga0207678_10000174_pt1 | contig 54529 bp, 44 predicted proteins | sample KBSC63metaG_FD_184319 | JGI IMG/M metagenome (GOLD analysis project Ga0207678, IMG submission 184319) | Corn rhizosphere microbial communities from Kellogg Biological Station, Michigan, USA - KBS C6-3 metaG (SPAdes) (version 2) | ecosystem: Host-associated > Plants > Roots > Rhizosphere > Soil ... | reverse complement strand
GACGTGGCAAAGGACACCGAGAAGCTGATTCGACAGCTCTCGCTGATTTCATTCCTGATGGCTCAGGGGAGGCCGGTTTCGGCGCTCGAGATCAAGCGCGAGGTCGAGGGCTACAGCGACATGAACGACGACGCCTTCGCGCGCCGCTTCTACGCGGACCGCGCCGAGCTGGAGAGCCTCGGCATCCAGTTGGGGGTGGAGAAGCCAGGGGAGGGATTCTTCGAGGCCGAGCTCTACTCGCTGCCGCCGGAGAACTTCTACCTCGACCCGATCAAATTCTCCGACGACGAGCTGGCGGCGCTCTCGACCGCGCTGCTGCTGCTGACCGACGGCGGCTTCGCCTACGCGGAGCCGCTGCGGCTGGCGCTGCAGCAGGTCGCCTGGGGCCATCCCAACCCGCTCGCCCAGGGCGAGCGCGCGCCGGTCGAGATGGCGATGACGGCGTCGGCGGGCGGCCGCGATCTCTCCCAGCGGCTGTCGAAGATCGAGACCGCGATCTCGCGCCGCAAGACGATCGAGTTCACCTACTTCACGATGGAGCGCGGCGACACCTCGAAGCGCAAGGTCGACCCCTACCACCTGGTCTTCCGCGGCGGGCAGTTCTACCTGATCGGCCTCTCGCACGAGCGCGACGCGGTGCGCGTCTTCCGTCTCTCCCGCATCCAGGGGAAGGTCGGTTACGCGACCAAGGCCGAGCACGACTTCTCGCCGCCCGAGGACTTCGACCGCCGCGACTACGGCAGCCGCGCCGACTGGCAGCTGGGGGAGACCCAGGGGCGCGCCAAGATCTGGATCCGCGAGCGGATCGCCTGGCTGATCGAGCGCGACTTCGGCGCTTTCGGCGAGATCCGCGACGCCAAATCAGCCGACAAGGCGCCGGGCAAGGGCAGGATCTTCGAAACCGATTACGCGTCCCACCGCGAGCTGATCGCCTGGGTGCTGCGCTGGCGCGCCAACGCGCGGGTGCTCGCGCCCGACGACTTGCGCGAGGAGGCCGAGGCGCGCCTGGCGCTCCTCCGCGATCGCCACAAGAACGGCTTCGAGCCCGCCGAGATCGTCGACCGCCCGCTGCGCGACCAGCCGCGCCGCTCACGCTCCGGCGGCCGTGGCGACGCGGCGATCCGGCCGGAGCGCTTCGCCCGCCTCGTCACCCTCGCCGGGATGCTGATCGAAGCGGCGAAAGCCGGCGAACGGCTGCAGGTCGCCGACCTCCGCCAACGCCTCGAACTGACCGAGGACGAGCTGCGCGAGGACGTCGAGCTGCTGAACGTCGTCAACTTCGGCGGCGGCACCTACGTGCTCTACGCCGAAATCGTCGGCGAGGAGATCGAGGTCGACTCGCAGCCCTACGGGGACAACTTCGCCCGCCCCGCCCGCCTGCTGCCGCTGGAGGCGAAGGCGCTGGTCGCGGCGATCGACCTCTTCGGCGACCACCTGCCGCAGTCGAACCTGGAGAAGGCGCGCGAGAAAATCGTCAAGGCGCTCGGCCACGACCCCTCCGAGGAGGGCCTCGAGATCGTCCCCGCGGGCGGCGGCGACGCCAGCGTCGCGCGCCTGCTGAACCAGGCGATCGCCGAGTCGACCGTGCTGGAGCTCTCCTATTACAAGGAGAACGAGGACGAGTTGACGACGCGCCAGATCGAGCCGTACCGCCTGCAGAACGGTCGCGAGGGCTGGTACGTCGAGGCCTACGACCTGAAGAAGGACGGCGTCCGCCACTTCAAGCTCGACCGGATCAAGGAGGCCGAGCCGACCGACCAGAGCTTCGAGCCGCGCGCCGAGATCGAAGAATTCGCCCGGGTCGAGGGCTGGATGACGCACGGCGAGGTCCCCGCCGCGGAGGTGGCGCGCGTCTGGGTCTCGCCGGAGCGGGCGCGCTGGCTGCGCGAGGAGCGGACCGTGGTCGAGGAGCTGGCCGACGGCGCCGTCGTCGTCGAGCTGCCCTACGCGGGCAAGGCCTGGCTGGTGCGGGAGATCCTCCGCGGCGCCGGCGACCTGGTCGTGCTCGAGCCCCCGGACGCCCGCGCGGCGATCGCCAAAGAGGTCGCGGACTGACGCCCCTGGGCGCCCGCGCCGCGCGCATGACCGACTCCGCCCCCGGCCACCCCGAGATCCTCCGCATCGTCGCCCCGAACCCGGGCCCGATGACGCTCGAAGGCACCAACACCTACCTATATGGGGACGACCCCTGCTTCGTGATCGACCCGGGCCCCGGGGACGCGGCGCACGTCGAAGCGATCCTGAAGGCGGGTGAGGAGCGAGGCGGCATCGGCGCGTTCCTGGCGACCCACTCGCACGACGATCACGTCGGCGCCGCCACGGTGCTGGACTCGGAGGTTCTGGTGCCGGAGGGTGGAGCCGCGTTCGGCGGCCTCCGCGCCCTGGCCACCCCCGGCCACGCCGCCGACCACGTCGCCTTCGTCAGCCCCGACGGCGTCTGCTTCTGCGGCGACCTCGTCCTCGGCCTCGGCTCGACGATCGTCCCGCCCGGCGGCAACTCGCTCGCCGCCTTCCTCGACTCGCTCGCCCTCCTCGCCGCCGAGGACCTCACCCTGATGGCGCCCGGCCACGGCCCCTGGATCACCGACCCGGCGGCCAAGCTCGCCGAGTACGTCGAGCACCGGATGATGCGGGAGCGCCGCCTACTCGCCTCCCTCGAATCCGGCGAGCGCTCCCGCGCCGCCCTCCTCGCCGCCGCCTGGGACGACGTCCCCGCCGAGCTCCTGCCGATGGCCGCGATGGCGATGGAGTCCCACCTCGAAAAACTCGAGGCCGAAGCCCGCCTCCCCGCCGGCCTGGTCGAGTAGCTCAGCTGTTCCTTTTGCGCCTATGAGGCGCAAAAGGAACAGCGGCGCGCCCGCGAGCGTCCGGCGCCCCGCGGGCGCGCCGAGCCCCCGCGCTCAGGGCAGATAGCGGGCGATGGCGAAGCCGCCGCCGCTCCCCAGCTCCGGCGTGATGACGTTGCCGCCGACCAGGATCCGGCCCTTCGCGTCGAGGGCGACCAGGGTGGCGACGGCGCTCGACGGGCCGCCGAAGCCGGTCGTCACCTTCCCTCGCCGACCGAAGCCGCGGTCGTAGACCCCCTTCGGGGTGAGCCTGCCGAGGAAGAAGGTCCGGCGCAGGGTTTGGTTGTGAGGGGACGGCGAGACCCGCTTGCCGAGGTTGCCGACGAGGTAGGTGCGTTCGCCCGCGTCGGCGGTCAGATCCGCGAAGGAGCCCGATTCCGGGTCGAGGTACTTCGCCGAGCCGGTCCGGCTGAAGCCGGGATCGAAGGCGCCGCTCGGAAGCAGTCGCACGACGGTCTGGTACCTGATCGTCCTGCCGACGCTCTTGACGACTTTTTTCCCTTCTTCGACCTTGGCGACCTTGTGGTAGACGCGCTTATGTTGTTCGTCGCCGAGCAGGAGGATCTTGCCGGAGGGCGTGACGGTCATCGCGATCGGGGCGACCGTCTTCAGCGTCCGGAAGCTGAACGAGGCGAACCCGGAGTTCAGGTTGCCGTCGGCGTTGAAGGCCGTCAGCAGCTGCGCCGGCCCTTCGGCGTCGGAGCAGAACGGACCGCCGGTCCCGGCCGTCAGGTAGCCGCCGGAGAACGGGGCGAGCTGCCCGAGGCTGGCGATCGTGCCGAGGGCGCGGATGCCGCCGGCGCCGAAGGTCGGGTCGAGCGCCCCCGATCGGGTGAGGCGGGCGACGAAGCCCTTCGAGTTGACGGTGCGTTCGCATTTGGCCAGTTCGGTCACGTAGCCGCCGCTGATGACGATGCGGTTCTGTGAGTCGATGACCACGCTGCGCAGCCCGATCGAGGGGCCGCCGTACGTGCCGCCCGGGGCGGCCGGCGCGCCGAGCCCGAGATCGGTGATGAGCAGGCCGTCGGTGCCGAAGGTGGGGTCCGGCCTGCCGTCGGCGTCGAACCGCATCACGGTGGCGGAGCTGATCACCGGGTCCGGCGTCGAGTTGGTCGGCAGCGGGCGCGTCAGCCCGACGAGGACCACACGGCCGAGAGAATCGACGGCGATGCCGGTGAGGACGAAGACTCCGCCCGTGGGGCGCGGCACGATGACGACGCCGCCCTTGCCGAAGCTCGGGTCGAGCTTGCCGTCATCGAGAAAGCGCACGACTTTGGAGGCGCCGGCGACGACGACCTTGCCGCCCGGCGCCACGGCCATCTTCTGGTGACCCGGGGTGAATTCGAAGGGGAGCTCGTACTGCGGCCCGCTCGATCCGGCGCTTTCCGAGGGGAAGCCGATCGTCACCTTGCCGTCCTTGCCGAAGCTCGCGTCGCGCTCCCCGGCCCTGCTCGCCGGCTTTGCCGACGCGCTGCCTGCCATCGCCGCAAGGCAGGCAGCGATCATCGCCGCCACCAGGGCGGTCTTCCTGACCCTGTCCATCGTCCACTTCCTTTGTCCGGTGACGACCGTCCGGTGGTCGTCGTGTGCCTCTCAAACGCGAATTACTCGGTGAAGTTTCGGCCGGTCTCCTGGCCGCCCGGCCAGGTCTGGGAAGATGGCCCGATGGCGGCGATGAGCGTGAAGCGGGCGGCCAGGGCGGGGCTGTTGGCGGGCGCGGCGGGGACCGGGATCGCGGCCGCGTCGGTGGGGGTCGCCTGGCATCGGCTGGCGCGGCGGGCGCTGCCCCTGGAGACGGGACGGCTCGAGGTGGCGGGGCTGCGGGAGTCGGTGACCGTGCGGCGGGACCGGTGGGGCGTCCCACACATCGAGGCGCGGGAGCGGGACGACCTGAACTTCGCCCAGGGGTTCGTGCACGCGCAGGACCGCGCCTGGCAGATGCACTTCTACAAGCGGGTGGTGAGCGGGCGGCTGTCGGAGTTCGCGGGCGCGGAGACGCTCCCGGTCGACCGGCTGATGCGGACTCTGGGGATCCAACGGGTCGCCGAGCGTGAGGTCGCCGAGCTGGCGCCGGAGCTGCGGGCGAAGCTCGACCACTTCTGCGCCGGGGTGAACGCGGGCGCCGCGGCGGCCGAGGCACCGCCGCTGGAGATGCGGCTGCTCGGGCTCGAGTGGGAGCCGTGGGGCCCGGTCGACATCCTCTGCCTCGGCAAGCTCCTGGCCTTCGGCCTCTGCACCAACTGGGAGCGGGAGCTGCTGCGCGCCGACATGGTGCGGGAGCTCGGACCCGAGCTGACCGCGCGCCTCGACCCGGCCTACCCGTGCGACAACCCGGTCGTCGACCAGACGCCGTGGGACGGGGAGGGGCTGCCGCTGGTCGAGCAGATCGACGCCGTGCGGCGCGCGCTCGGGCTCGCCACCAAGGCCAGCGGCTCCAACAACTGGGCGGTGTCCGGTGAGCGTTCCGTGACCGGGATGCCGTTGATCGCCGGCGACCCGCACCTGCCGCCGAGCATGCCCGCGATCTGGGAGGAGATGGAGCTGCGCTGCGGCGGGCGCTTCGTCCGCGGCGCCACGCTGCCGGGCATGCCCGGTGTCTACATGGGCCAGGGCAACGACGTCTGCTGGACGATCACCAACGTGATGGCCGACGTGCAGGACCTCTACATCGAGCGGGTCGACGGCGACAGGTACCTCTTCGAGGACGAGTGGCGGCCGCTGACGACGCACCGCGAGGAGATCGCCGTGAAGGGCCGCGAGCGACCCGACGTGCTGGAGGTCCGCGAGACCCACCACGGGCCGCTCGTCAACGAGGCGCTCGGCGCCGACGACGCCGAGCCGCTCGCGCTCGCCTGGCTCACGCTGCGCGAACCGACCGCGTTCGACGGCATGTTCGAGCTGCTCGAGCCCACGTCGGGCCCCGACCTCGTCGCCCGCCTCGAGGGCCACACCTCGCCGCCGTCGAACATGATCTGGGCCGACCGCCACGGCTCGATCGGCTACAAGCTGATCGGCCGCCTGCCGCGGCGCCGCGGCGCCGTCGCCGACCTGCCGAAGCCGGGCTGGACCGGCGAGTTCGAGTGGGAGGGGACCGTCCCATATGAGGAGCTGCCGGAGGTCGTCGACCCCGAGTCCGGCTACCTGGTCACCGCCAACAACCGGATCGTCGGCGACGAGTACCCGCACCACATCACCTCGGAATACCTGGACGGCTTCCGCGCGCGGCGGATCGAGGAACTCCTTCTTGGTAAAGACAAACATGACCTTCATGGCTTCACCGAGATGCAGACCGACGTGCTCTCGCTGCCGGGCCTCGAGGCGGCGCGCCGGCTCTCGCGCCTGCACCCGCCCGGCCAGCGCGAGCGCGCGGCGATCGAGCGGCTGCGGGTCTGGGACGGCAGGCTCGACGTCGACACCGTGGCCGGGACGATCTACCAGGCCTTCATCCTGCGGCTCGCCCGCGAGGTGGCGCGCGCGGCGATCGTCGACCGCGATCTGTGTGAGCGCTGGCTCGACCGCGCCGACAACGGCTTCAGCCCCCACATCACCTCGCCGTGGCGCTGGCACTCGCACCTGATGGCGCTCTGGAAGGAAGCCGACGACGAGCTCGTCCACCGTCCTTGGGACGAGCTCGTGGTCGAGGCGCTGGCGGGCGCGCTCGACGACCTCAGCGACCGCTTCGGCCCCGACCCCGACGGCTGGCGCTGGGGGGACGTGCACGCGATGGAGTTCCCGCACGCGCTCGGCCGCGCCAACCCGGTGTTGAACCGGATCCTCAACCGGCGGGTGCGGGCGGGCGGCGCGCAGGAGACGGTGTGCCAGATCGCCTACGACCCGAACGATCCCTACCGCGCGGTCTGGGCGCCGAGCTGGCGGATGGTCGCCGACCCGACCGACCCCGACCGCTCGCGCTGGCAGATGTTCAGCGGCGAGTCGGGCCACCCGGCCAGTCCTCATTACGCCGACCTGCAGGAGCGCTGGGTGGCGGGGGAGACGCAGCCGATGTGCGGCGAGGGACCGTGGCGGGTGCTGGAGCTTGCGCCGGCGTGAGCCGAATCGCGCGGAGTATAGTTTCCGGCGCAACCGTTTCCCCGTCATCTTTCCCCCGGAGGTATGCGCATGAAGCTCGCACGACTGCTCGCCCGCCTGTTCATCGGTGGCATGTTCATCGGCCACGGCACCCAGAAGCTGTTCGGGTGGTTCGGCGGCCCGGGGATCGAGGGGACGACGAGGATGATGGGCTCGCTCGGGCTGGCGCCGGCGCGGAGCAACGCCTACGCCGCGTCGCTCTCGGAGACGCTCGGCGGCACGGCGATCGCGCTCGGCGCCTGCACCCCGGCCGCGGCGGCCTCGCTGATCGCGACGATGACGACCGCGATCCGCACCGTCCACATCAAGAACGGCTTCTGGGCGAGTGGCGGCGGGTACGAGTTCAACCTGACGATCATCGCCGCGCTGCTGCTGCTCGTCGACGGTGGCCCCGGCCCGGTCTCGGTCGACTCCGCCCTCGGGATCGAGGAGACCGGCGCCGGCGCGGCGCTTGCCGCCCTCGCGGCGGGGGTCGCCGGCTCGACCGTCACCCTCGCCGCCGCCAAAGCCGCGCACGCGAAGGCGAGCGCCGGCGCCCCGAGCGAGTCCCACGGCCCCGACGCCGCGGCCGCTTAGCGCCCACCCCGCAGCCGTCCTCTCCGACCTCCGCCCGAGCCGCGGTCGACCTTTGGTCCGGTCGACCTTTGGTCCGGTCGATCGAGCCGCGGTCGACCTTTGGTCCGGGCAATCGGCCGCGGTCGACCTTTCGTCCGGTCAATCGAGCGGCGGTCGACCTTTCGTCCGGTAGCCGGACCTTAGGACGACCGCGGGTGGGGTGGCGGACGTTAGGTCGACCGCGCTCGGAGGGCGCGAGACGTTAAGACGACCGCGCGACCTGGCGCCGGCGGCCGGCCTCCCGGACCGCCTCGACGATCGCGGCCGGGGCCTTGGCGGGGGAGCCGGTGTCGAACGGCGGGGCGGGGTCGTACTCGATCCCCAGCTGGACAGCTTGGGACATCTCCGGCGCGACCTCCTCCGCCACCAGGTGCAGCGCCATGTCGATGCCCGCCGAGACCCCGGCCGCGGTCAGGTACTTGCCGTCCTCGACCCAACGCCCGGTGACCGGCTCGGCGCCGAAGTCGCGGAGCTCGTCGAGGCTCTGCCAGTACGTGGTCGCCCGCCTGCCCTCGAGCAGGCCCGCGGCACCGAGCAGCAGCGCGCCGGTGCAGACCGAGGTGGTCCGCTTCGTCCCGCGGTCCACGGCCCGCACCCAGTCGAGCACCTCCGCGTCGGCGGTCAGCGGGCGCGTGCCGGAGCCGCCGGGGACGAGGAGGACATCGGGCTCGCCCGCCTCGGCGATGCCCACGTCGGCGACCAGGCCGAGGCCGCCCGCTTCGGTGCGCACCTCGCCGGGCTCCTTGCCCACGAACGTCACCTCCCAGTCAGGGACCTGGCGGAGCACGTCGTAGGGGCCGATCGCGTCGAGCGCGGTGAGGCCGTCGAAGATCAGGATCGCCACTTTGGTCGTCGTCTGGGTCATGCCAGTGATCGTGGCGCTGCCACGCCGATCCTGCCAGTGGCAGGAAAGACAATGTTCGCTAGATTTCTGCCATGCCGCGCACCGGCGCTCCGAAGATCCGCCAGGGCAGCCACCGGGTCGTCGCGCTGTGCCTGCCCGGGACCGTCGCCTTCGACCTGACCGCGCCGGCGCAGGCCTTCCGCCTCGCCCACGGCCTCGACCACACCCCGCACTACGGCTTCTCCACCTGCTCGGTCGACGGCGCGCCGGTCTCGACGACGACCGGCTTCGAGATCGCGGTGGAGGCCGGGTTGGGCGCCCTGCGGCGCGCCGACACCGTCGTCGTCCCCGGCTACTACGCGATCCACGAGCCGCCGCCGGCCGAGGCGACCGCTGCCCTGCGTGCGGCGGCGGGGCGCGGCGCGCGGGTGATGTCGGTCTGCACCGGCGCCTTCGCGCTGGCCGCGGCGGGAGTCCTCAACGGTCGCCGCGCGACCACCCACTGGGCCTGGGCCGCCGATCTGGCGGCTGGCTTCCCGGCAGTCGAGGTCGACCCCGATGTTCTCTACGTCGACGAAGGCGACGTCCTCACCTCGGCCGGGCTCAGCGCCGGCATCGACCTCAGCCTGCACGTGGTCCGCCGCGACCACGGCGTGGGGTGCGCCGACCGGGTCGCCCGCCAGATGGTCGCCGCCCCGCACCGTGATGGCGGCCAGGCCCAGTTCTTCCGCGCGCCGGAGGACGACGTCCCGGCGCCGAGCGGCGACGGCTCGCTGGAGCCGACCCGCGCCTGGGCGCGCGGGCGGCTGGCCGAGCCGCTGACGGTCGAGGCGATGGGGCGCCACGCCAACGTCAGTCCGCGCACCTTCGCCCGCCGCTTCCGGGAGGAGACCGGGACGACGCCGCTCCAGTGGCTGCTCGCCCGCCGGGTGCTCGAGGCGCGGCGCCTGCTGGAGGACTCCGACCTCCCGGTCGAGGCGGTGGCGGCGGCCGCCGGCTTCGGCAACACCGCCTCGCTGCGCGACCACTTCCGCCGCGCCACCGCGACCACTCCGACGGCGTATCGCCGGACCTTTCGGGCGGGTTGATTCGAGGCGCGGGGGGACGGCAGCTGGCGCCTCGGGGGCGTGCGGGTGGGGAAGGTGGCGCCTCGGGACCGTGCGGGTGGGGAAGGTGGCGCCTCGGGACCGTGCGGCGGGGATGGCTGGCGCCTCGGGCGGCTGATCGGCGGCCCCGGGCCGGCTGAGGCCGCCGATCAGCCGCCGGGCCGGGGAGGTTCCGAGGGCCGAGGGCCCCATGGGTGCGTTCGCACTTTCCCGTACATAGGACGGCAAAGTGCGAACGCGTGGTCACGGGATCGTCAATTCGGGGACGAAGATGCGCGGGAGGCGCACGGAAGGGTCAATTTTCCTCACTTTTGCGACCGTTCTCCGCGCTCGCCGGGTCGAGTTCGCAGTAATCCGCGGATAGCGCGGCGAAGTGCGAACGCTACCGTCCTCCTCCCGGGCCGCGGCACTCGCACGCATCCGACCTTGCCCCTGGGGCCGGCGCCAAGGGACCAACGCGTCCGACCGGTCCAACGGAATTCATACAAAAGGTCGCTGGGTGTTCGATAGGAAAATTAGGTAGCGCAAGGGAGACTCGGTGCAGCGTGAGCGCCAGCGGGCCGAAGGGCCGGGGGGTGAGCACGCGAGCATGTTGGAGGCGTCAAACAGTCCAGATGCGATTCAAGTGGGGGCGACTTCCCCTGGCGTCCCCCGACCAGGCCCGACCTGGGACGCGCGGTTGCGAGGACTCGTCACCGCACTCGAGGCCCGCGTCCCGGGCGCGGCTGGCCATGCCGAGCGGGTCGCGACGCGGAGCCGGCTCGTCGCCCGCCGGCTGGAGCTGACGCCGCGCGAGGTGCGGCGGGTCGAGTGCGGGGCGCGCGTCCACGACGTCGGCAAGATCATCGTCTCGCCGGAAATCCTCGAGAAGCCGGGCCGGCTCGTCCCCTGCGAGCACGCCGAGATCCAGCGCCACGCCATCTTCGGCGCGCGGCTCGTCGCCTCGCTCCAGGACCCCGAGCTGACCGTCATCGTGCGCCACCACCACGAGCGGATCGACGGCAGCGGCTACCCGGATGGCCTGCGCCGCGAGGAGATCCCGCTCGGCGCCCGCATCGTCGCCGTGGTCGACACCTTCGACGCCCTCACCTCGGCGCGCCCCTACCGCGAGGCCTTCTCGCCCGGCGCCGCGACCGAGCTGCTGGAAGACGAGTCGGGCTGCACGCTCGACGCCGAAGTGGTCGCGGCCTTCATGTCCTGACCCGCCAGGGCCAGAGCGCGCGTCCCCCACCGCCTTCGCGTCAAATTCGGTGACAGACCGATACATCTCACGCAAATCCGTGTTCAAGGCTGCTCCGACCCCTGACGATCCTGCGATCTCGCTACCCTGTCCAACTCCTTTGAGGCGACTGCTCTCAGCCGTTCTTCTCCTGCTCGCGCTCGGCGCGGGCATTTACCTCCTCTCCCAGGGGTCGACGACCCCCGCCTCCGCCGCCGCGACCCCACGGGTGCCGAAGGCGCCGAAGGGCTTCTTCGGGATCGTGCCGCAGACGCCGCTGACCGAAACGGACGCCAGGTACATGAAGGCCGGCGGTATCGAAGCGATCCGCTCGCCGCTGATCTGGCCCGCGATCCAGCCCACGAAGGAGGGCCCGTACAACTGGGCCGCCTTCGACCCGGTCGTCGAAGAAGCCGCCCGCCAGGGGCTCTCGGTACTGCCCTTCGTCATCGCCACGCCGAAGTGGGTGGCGCGGAAGGAAACGACGCTGCCGATCAACAACGCCAGGCAGCGCAAGGCCTACGTCGCCTTTCTGCGCGCGGCGGTCGAACGCTACGGGCCGGGCGGCGAATTCTGGGTCGAACACTCGCCCCGGAGAATCCGCGAAGAAATGGCCAAACAGGCGCAGGGGCCGGTCTACGAACTTCCCGGCGCGCAGCTGAAGCCGATCCGCAAGCCGATGCCGATCAAGACCTGGCAGGTCTGGAACGAGGCCAACTTCTTCTATTTCGCCTATCCGGTCAGCCCGCATGGCTACGCGCGGCTGCTGAAACTCTCGAGCGGGGTGATCAAACGGGCCGAGCCGCGCGCGAAGGTGATGCTCTCCGGCCTCTTCGGCAAGCCGACCGCGGGCGCCAGGCGAGGGATGCCCGCCGCCAAGTTCCTCGAAGGGCTCTACAGGGTCCCGCGGATCAAGAGCTACTTTGACGGCATCGCGCTACACCCGTACGCGATCGACTCTGAACAGCTCGAAGGCCTGGTCGAAGAAATGCACGAGGTCACGGTCGAAAACCACGACCGCGTGCCCCTCTACATCACCGAGATGGGCTGGGGCTCGCAGAACGACTTCCACATCAACGCCTTCGAGCACGGCGTCCGTGGCCAGGTCGAAGAACTGAAGAGCGCCTACAGCTACCTGCTCAGGAACCGCCGCATGCTCAACCTCAAGCAGGTCTACTGGTTCTCCTGGAAGGATCTACCCGAATCGTGCACCTTCTGCGACTCGGTCGGCTTCTTCAAGTCGGGCGACGGCTTCCGCGCGAAGCCGGCCTGGCACGCCTTCGTCTCCATCACCCACGGCCGCACCCACCCCTGAGCACGATCAGCGGGGCGCCCTCGGCCGCCACCGCGGCGGCGTAGCCCTCGTCGATCCGCAGCTGTCGGGCGACCACCTCGGGGCCGGGCGCCGGCCCGGCGAGCCCCGTACCCGTGCACTTGACCCGCGCCTCGTGACGGGTCCAGGCGGCGTAGAAGGCCGCTTCGCGTCCGGCCGCGTCGTCGGCGGCGACGGCGGCCGCGTCGGCGGCGGGGAGCCACCGCTCCGCCAGCCGCAGCAGGTCGCGCCGCGGGCGCAGCCGCTCGACGTCGACGCCCACCTCGGTCCCGCCCGGCGCGATCGCGACCATCGCCAGCCTGCCGGAGTGGGAGAGGTTGAAGGAGAGGCGCCGGGGGTCCCGGACGAGCCGCGGCTTGCCGTTCTCGCCGACGCCCAGCTCCGCCGCCTCGCCGCCGCCGAGATACTCGGCGAGGATCGATTCGAGGGCGCGCCGCGCCGCGCCGCGGGGGTCCTCCTCGGGCAGCTCGATGCGCCAGACGTGGACTTCGCCCGGCCTCGGTGCGGGGCGGACGCGGGGCGATCTCAATGGTGAATCCTGGTGCGAATCCATGCGGTGTCGGTCCGGTCCTGGAGCGTCGGTGGCATGACCGACTCCGATTAGTATGCGGCCGGTGCGCCGACCCCCGATGCCAGGGCCCGTCTGGGTGGTGCTGCCCACCTACAACGAGGCCGACAACATCGAGGATTTCGTCGCCGCGATCAGGGCCGTCCTCCCCGACGGCCGCGTCCTGATCGTCGACGACAACTCGCCGGACGGGACCGGGGAGATCGCCGACGGCCTTGCCGCGGCGAGCAAGGGCGCCGTCGAGGTCCTGCACCGGCCCCGCAAGGAAGGTCTCGGGCTCGCCTACATCGACGGATTCCGCCGGGTGCTGGCCGGAGAGGCGAGCCTGATCTGCCAAATGGACAGCGACTTCTCCCATGACCCCACCGATCTCCGACGGTTGATCGCGACCGCCGCGGACGCCGATTTGGTGATCGGCTCCCGCTACGTCGAGGGCGGCGGGGTGACCGACTGGGGCCTGGTTCGCCGGCTGATCAGCCGCGGCGGCAGCGTCTACGCGCGGACGATCCTCGGCCTCGACGTGCGCGACCTCACCGGCGGCTTCAAGTGCTGGCATCGCGCGGCGCTGGAGGCGGTCGAGCTCGACACGGTCCCGGCCCAGGGGTACGCCTTCCAGATCGAGACCACCTTCCGCGTCATCGAGGCCGGGTTCAATGTGCGCGAGGTGCCGATCCTGTTCCGCGACCGGCGGGCGGGCTCCTCGAAGATGAGCCGCCGCATCGTCCTCGAGGCGGCCTGGAGGGTTCCATTGCTGCGGTTGGGACGATGACGCCGGGGCGTCCGCGCCGCCGCTTTCGATAGCTTCAGCCCGTGGCGCAACGCGTTCTGATTACCGGCGGGGCCGGTTTTGTGGGCTCGAACCTCGCCGTCTCCCTCGCCACCAGGCACCCTGAGTGGGAGATAGTCGCACTCGACAACCTCTACCGGCGCGGGTCCAAGCTCAACCTGCCGCGGCTCGCGGAGGCAGGGGTCGAGTTCGTCGAAGGCGACGTCCGCGAGCCTCGCGACCTCGGGAAGGTCGCGAAGCTCGATGCGATCGTCGAGTGCTCGGCCGAGCCCTCGGTCATGAGCGGCGTCGACGGCGACACCGGTTATCTCGTCCACACCAACCTCACCGGCGCCTACAACTGCCTCGAGCTGGCGCGCCGCGACTCCGCCTTCTTCGTCTTCCTCTCGACCAGCCGCGTCTACCCGGTCGCCCCGCAGGTGGACCTGCGGCTGGAGGAGACCGAGACGCGCTTCGAGCTCGCCGCCGAGCAGGATGTCCGTGGCGTCTCTCCGGCCGGGATCGCCGAGGATTTCCCGCTGGAGGGCGCGCGCACCCTCTACGGCGCCACCAAGCTGGCCGCCGAGCTCCTGGTCGAGGAGTACCGCACCGCGCTCGGCGTCCCCGCCGTGATCGACCGCTTCGGTGTCGTCGCCGGCCCCTGGCAGATGGGGAAGGTCGATCAGGGGGTCTTCACCCACTGGATGCTCGCCCACTACTTCCGCAACCCGCTCTCCTACATCGGTTTCGGGGGGCATGGAAAGCAGGTGCGCGACCTCCTCCACGCCCTCGACCTCGTCGACCTCGTCGAGCGCCAGTTGCTCGATCCAGCGAAGTGGGACGGCCACACCGTGAACGCGGGTGGCGGCCGCGAGTGCAGCCTCTCGCTGCTGGAGACCACGGCGATCTGCCAGAAGCTGACCGGCAACGAGGTGCCGATGACGCCGGTCGCGGAGACGCGGCAGGGGGACGTGCCGATCTATCTTTCAGACTGCGCAAGGCTGTTCGAGCTCGATGAGTGGCGCCCCCGGCGGAGCGCCGAGCAGGTGCTCAGCGACATCTACGAGTGGGTCGCCGCCGACGAGGAGCGGATCGCCGCGGCGCTGGAAATCAAAGCCCCCGCGGGGGGGAAGGAGTAGGACTGTGCCCGTAGCGATCATCACCGGGGCCGGAGGCCTGATCGGCTCGGAGGCCGTGGACCACTTCATCGGCCTGGGCTTCGACGTGGTCGGGATCGAGAACGACATGCGGGCCCGCTTCTTCGGGCCGGAGTCCTCGACCTCGCACGTGACCCAGCGGCTCGTCGAGGAGCACAAGAGCTTCAAGTGGGAGAACGTCGACATCCGTGACGCGGCGGAGGTCGAGCGGATCTTCCGCGATCATGACGGGTCGATCGAGCTGGTCATCCACACCGCCGCGCAGCCCTCGCACGACTGGGCGGCGAGCGATCCGCAGACCGACTTCGGAGTGAATGCGAACGGCACGCTGAACATGCTGGAGGCGGCGCGCGCGCACGCGATCGACGCGCCCTTCATCCTCACCTCCACCAACAAGGTGTACGGCGACACGCCGAACCGGCTGCCGCTGCAGTCGCTGGAGAAGCGCCTCGAGCTGCCCGAGGACCATCCCTACTACAAGGGCATCGACACCTCGATGTCGATCGACACCTCGACCCACTCGCTGTTCGGCGTCTCCAAGGCGGCGGCCGACCTGCTGGTGCAGGAGTACGGCTACTACTTCGACATGCCGACGGCATGCTTCCGCGGCGGCTGCCTGACCGGGCCCCAGCACGCGGGTGCCAAGCTGCACGGGTTCCTCGCCTACCTGATGAAGTGCACCGTCACCGGCACCCACTACACCGTGTTCGGCTACGAGGGCAAGCAGGTCCGCGACAACATCCACAGTGCCGACCTGATCGCCGCCTTCGACGAGTTCCGCAAAGCCCCCCGTCCCCACGCCGTCTACAACATCGGCGGCGGCCGTTTCTCCAACTGCTCGATGCTGGAGGCGATCGAGGTCTGCGAACGCGTCTCCGGCAAGACCCTCTCCTGGGAGATGGGCGAGGAGCCGCGGATCGGCGACCACCGCTGGTGGATCTCCGACTTGGCCCCCTTCCAGGCCGACTACCCGAACTTCAAGCTGCGCTACGGGATCGACGAGATCCTGCAGGAGATGTACGAGCAGAACGTAGAGCGCTGGACGGCGGCACCGGCGTGAGGCTGACTCGGCGACCGACCCGTCGGGCTGATCAGGCACCGCGGCGGGCTCGCCCCGCCTCGGCTACCCGCGACATGAAGCGGGAGAGGTCGCAGACCTGTTTCAACCGCCGGGCCGGGTCAAGCTCGATGTAGTCGCGGCGGAGGCGGGCACGCTCGACCTCCCCATCGGGGCGCCAATTGCCGACCCGTTGCGGCGTTTGGACCATCGCGATTTACCCTATCGAGAGAAGTTGGCACGGCACCGCAGCGCCGGACGCACGGTATTCCACTCAAAGTACAAATCTACTTGCAAAGTAGAAAACACACCCGAGGTGGAAAACCCGTCTCGGTGGTTTTCGACTTGGCTCTGTTCCGGGCCGCGTGGCCTACTATCGAGGCCCATGGCAATGCCGATCACCACGGGGTCCGACTGGCTGACGACCAACCCGCCCAGAGCGGAGCAGCTGACCGAGACGCTCGCCGGCGTCTCGGCGCATGTCCGCTCCGGTCAGGAGTTCGACTTCGCGGTACGCGAATTCCTCGACGAGTTCGCGCTGCGTGGCGACGATCGCTCTCGCGCCGAGGCGATCATCGAGCAACCCGCGCCGACCGGGGACCCGCGCTACGACGCCTTCCTGGGGGCCTTGGGCGAGCACATCGCGCTCGCGCACCATCTTGAGCGGCCGGCCTGGACGACCGAGCCCTCGCGGTTTCTCGATCGCTTTTGGTTCGTCAGCGATGTGCCGGGCTTTCGTGCGATCTCCATCGCTCAGGCGCCGGCTGCCTTTCGGCGCCGCGGTGTCTTCATCCCCGAGCGCTCTCTGCACCGCGTCTGAGCCGTGGATCGCGAGGAGATCATCGCGGCGCTGACCGAGCTGGCGGCTGAGCTGCGGCGCCGCGGGACGAGCGCGGATATGTATGTAGTCGGCGGCGCGGCGATCGCGCTTGCCTTCGACGAGCGGCGGTCCACTCGTGACATCGACGCTGTGTTCGAGCCGAAGGCGATCGTCTACGAGGCGGCCGCCGCGGTCGCCGAGCAGCGCGGCCTTCCGGGCGGCTGGCTCAACGATGCCGTCAAGGGATTTCTCGTCGGGAACGACCCAGCGGCTCGGCCCGTGCTGGACCTGCCCGGCCTGCGCTGCATCGCGGCTTCGCCCCGCACCCTGTTGGCGCTCAAGGTCCTCGCCCACCGGATCGGGGAGGACGAGGCGGACGTGCGCCTGTTGGCGCGGGAGTTGGACCTACATGAGGCCGACGAGGTGCTGGCTGTGGCCGAGGAGACGTTCGGCGACCGCCTCGACCCTGCCGCGCGCTTCTTCGTCGAAGAGATCTTCGATGAGGGAGCTTGATCTGGCCCGCTCCGCTGTTGGCATGTGCTGAGGAGCGCGTCGGTTCGGTAAGCAGCTGCTGTTGGGTCGGTCCTATAGCTTCCAGTGCATGAGACTCTCGGTAGTGATGCCGGCCCAGAACGAGGAGGGGTCGGTCGGCGCGACGGTCGAAGGCCTGGTCACCACCCTCGAGGCGGCCGGGATCGACTACGAGATCGTCGTCGTCAACGACGACTCCGAAGACTCGACCGAAGCCGTCATCGCCGCGATCGGCGCCCAGAACCCGCGCGTCCGCGTCCACAAGTCCCATTACGAACGCGGCTTCGGCAACGCGATCCGCGCCGGCCTCGACGTCTTCGAGGGCGATGCGGTGGCGATCGTGATGGCCGACGCCTCCGACGACCCGCGCGACCTGATCCGCTATCACCGTCTGCTCGAGGAGGGCTGGGACTGCGCGTTCGGCTCCCGCTTCATGCCCGGTGCCGAGATCCACGACTACCCGCCGCTGAAGCTCTTCTTCAACCGGCTCGCCAACCAGTTCATCCGCCTCCTCTTCACGCACCGCTACAACGACACCACCAACGCCTTCAAGGCCTACCGGCGCGAGGTCATCGAAACCGTCCAGCCGCTCCTCTCCAAGCACTTCAACCTGACCGTGGAGCTGCCGCTGAAGGCAATCGTCCGCGGCCACTCCTTCGCCGTCGTCCCCACCTCCTGGACCAACCGCACCTCGGGCGAGGCGAAGCTGAAGATGAAGGAGATGGGTAGCCGCTACCTCTTCATCGTCCTCTACGTCTGGCTGGAGAAAGTGCTCTCCCGCGGCGACTACCAGATCCGCGAGCCGCGGACGGGGCGCGAGCCGAGTCGCACCCCCTGAAGCGACCCTGCTCCGCCACACCGCTAGTAGGCTTGGTCGATGGCGAGAACGGCGCTTATCACCGGGATAACGGGTCAGGACGGCAGCTACCTGGCCGAACTGCTGCTCGACAAGGGATACGACGTGCACGGCATGGTGCGGCGGCTCTCGAGCGAGAAGCACCACCGGCTGGAGGGGTTCCGGGATCGGATCGAGCTGCACACCGGCGACCTGCTCGACCAGCGCTCGATCTCCGACATCATCCGCACATGCGAGCCGGACGAGATCTACAACCTGGCCGCGATGTCGTTCGTCGGCGCCTCCTGGAACCAGCCGACGCTGACCGCCGAGTTCACCGGTGTCGGCGTCACCCGGATGCTGGAGGCGATGCGCGAAGCGCGCCCCGAGGCACGCTTCTATCAAGCGTCTTCGAGCGAGATGTTCGGCAAGGCGCGGGAGACGCCGCAGAACGAGCTGACGCCGTTCTACCCGCGCAGCCCCTACGGGGTGGCGAAGGTGTACGCCCACTTCATCACCGTCAACTACCGCGAGAGCTACGGTCTCTTCGCCTGCTCGGGGATCCTCTTCAACCACGAGAGCCCGCGCCGCAGCCTCGAGTTCGTCACCCGCAAGATCACCCACACGGCGGCGGCGATCAAGCTTGGCCTCGCCGACGAGATGGCGCTCGGCAACCTCGATGCGCGACGCGACTGGGGCTACGCGCCCGACTTCGTCGACGCGATGTGGCGGATGCTGCAGCGGGACGAGCCCGCCGATTACGTGGTCGGCACCGGAGAGACCCACTCGGTCGGCGAACTCGTAGACATCTCCTTCGGCTATCTGGGCCTCGACCCTGCCCGGTACGTGCGCGAAGACCTGAAGTCCATGCGCCCGGCAGAGGTCGATCTGCTCGTCGCCGATCCGAGCAAGGCGCGCGCCGATCTCGACTGGCAGCCGAGCATCGACTTCGAGCAGCTGGTGAGGCTGATGATCGACGCCGACCTGGCGCTGCTGAAGGAAGGCGCTCCGGTCTCGACGGCCTAGTCGGTCGGTTTCTTCGGGGTGGTCGCGATCACCGTGTACTCACCCTCGCGCACCCGATCCACCTCCCAGTCACCGGTCCCGTAGGGCGCGATCACGTCGCCGCTCGCGTAGCCAAGCGTTTCGCAGAGGGACAGCATCACCTCGGGGAAGAGCGGGTGCTGGTGGGTCGGATCGACCCAGAAGGTCTTCAGGGCCCGGGCTGAGTGCGGGTTGACCGTCTCGGCGATCATCAGCCCGCCGCGTTTCAGCCGGCTGAGGCCGAGCTCGAGAAACCGCCGCATGGCCTCGAAGGGCATGTGCTCGATCACCTGGGCGCTGAAGATCGCACCGAGAGTGCCCGGCTCGGTGTTCTCCAACACCTCGACCGCGTCGCCGAGCCGGACGGTGTCGTAGCCCTTCTCAAGGCACCGCTCGACCATCCTCGGGTCGAGGTCGACGCCGACGAACACCTTGCCGGCGCCGTTCAGCAGGTCGAGGAACTCGCCGCGCCCGCAGCCCGCGTCGAAAACTGGCTGGCGGTCGCCGATGACGTCGAGGTAGACCTTCTGCCGGTCGCGGATCATCTCCTCGGAGCCGCGGAATAGGTCCTCGAAGCCCCGGTAGCCCTTATCCGCCGCGCCCTGGGAACGGAAGCCGAAGGTCTTTCCCAAGACCGGATCCTCCTGATCGGCGAGGCGGTCATCCGACATGTAGGGCGCGGTCCGAGCCGCGTCGACCAGGTCGTCCGCGCGCCGTAGCCGTTCCTCCATCCGGGCCGCGTGGTCGGCCAGATGGGCCTCCTGCATGGAAAGCACCCGGAGGCGCTCCTCGTTGGCGGTGATACGCCCTTCCCGTGTGGTGGTCGCTTCGATCATGGCGGCGAAGGTTTTGCGCAGGTCGTCCAGGTCGGTCCTGATCTCGTCGAGAGAGCGGCCGACCGAGTCGTTGATCCGATGCTGGTAGGCGGCGTAGGGGCGGATCGCACGGTTGTAGGCCCGTTTCGCCTGGCCCCGAACCTGGCCGACCTCTCCTACCGGGGGTAGGCCGCCGGTGCCCAGCAGGTGCTTGAGTTCCTGGCCGCTGGCCGAATTGGCGGTGGCGGCCCCGGGGCGCCGCAGGCGAGTGACCACGCCGTCGGCGCGGCTTTCGGCGATCCGCGTCTCGAGCCAGTCGGCGGCGGCCGCGGGCGAGTGGGTCAGGCGGATGTCGGTGGCGCCGCGCCGCGCCCGCTCTTCGCGGATCACGGGATCGTTGACGACATCCCGCATCGTCGTCGCGGCGAAGTCGAGATCTGGATCGGCCCACCACGCCTCCGGGTCGTAAGGGGCGGCGCCCGGGCCGATCTTCGTCGCCGGCGCCGAGACCAGGAAGCTGTTGTCCGGCGTCATGAAGTCGAGGTTGCCGGAGTAGGCGGTGGCGATCACCGGCTTGCCGAAGTACATCGCCTCGGCCATCGTCAGCCCCAGACCCTCGGAGCGGTGCAGTGAGACGTAGCAGTCGCAGTTGGCGACCATCGCGTTCTTGGCGGCCGCGGAGACGTTGTCCTCGATCAGGTGGATTTCCGGACGGTCGGCGATCGCGTCGAGGAGCTCCTGCCGGCGTTCGGGAAACTGCTCGGAGAAGATCGACTTGATCACCAGCGCAGGTCCCTCGTCCCGCTCGAAGGCGCGCTTGAAGGCATCGACCAGGCCGAGCGGGTTCTTGCGGCGGAAGACGCTGCGGTAGTCGAAGACGAAGAGGAAGGCGAAGCTGTCCTCGGGCATGCCCAGTTCGGCACGGGTCATGTCGGCGGGAGGCAGCGGCGTGACCGGAACCCGCAACGTCTTCACCGGGATCGGGGAGACGGGACGGAGCGCCTCGGCGATGAACTCGGTCGCGACCCACACCTCGTCGAGGTGGTCGAAGGAGCCGAGCCACTGACGAGGGAATTCGGAGACCTCCCAGAACCAGACGCCGGCGGTGCGGTGGCCGTCGAAGAAGCGCGGCCCGAGCGCGGCGGCGACCGCGGGCAGCATGTCGGCGTTGACGCAGATCAGGTTGACGTCGTAGGGATGGTCGGTGTCGTCGACTCCTTTGAGAACCTTTTCGATCTGGCCTGGCTCCGCCGGGGTGTCGATCTGCGTGGCGCGGATGCCCCGCGAGTCGAGGGCACCGAGGATCTGGCGGGCGACCTCGCCGACGCCGCGCTCGTCGGAGATGTAGCCGACCACGTTGACGCCGGGTTTGAAGCCGGCCCGGGTTTCGTCTTCGGCCTCCGTGTCGGGCGCGTCGCCGTTCGACTGCGGCGAGCCGAGGAGCAGGTCGATCGAGGCGCCGGTCTCGGGGCCGAACTCGCGCATCCACTCGAGGTAGGCGATCGCGCTCGCCCCTTCGATGTCGGGGAAGATGTCGCGCAGATCTTGACGCTGCTCCCACACCTTGGTCGCGTAGCGGTTGATCGCCGCCTCGCCGGTCCCGTGAATGGTCGCGGTCAGGTAGTCGGTGAGCTCGGCGGCGCCGCCCACGTCGAACGGATTGCCGGAGAGGCGCCCCGCCTCGGTCCCCTCGCGGTAGAGATCACGGCTGATCCGATCGAGCTTTAGCCCGTTCGCCGCCTCGTCCCAGCCGTACGGCCACTCGCGCGTCGCCTCGAAGTCCGCCTCGAGCAGCGCCTTGCCGTAGGCATCGCAGATCCGCGCCAGGGCCACGTCCTCGCGCAGCGCGATCCGGTTCTGGTGCTTGGAGAGGTCGTCGGGCCGGCGTGGGTCGTAGCCGCTGAAGTGAAAGAAGCGCAGCGTCTCGCCGTCGACCCGGTAACCTTCGCCGTCGATTTCCAGCTCGCGGGTCGGCAGGTTCCAGTAGGCGATGTTGTAGTTCGTCTCGCGCAGCAGGAAGAGGTCGGGCCAGAAGCCGGGTACCAGGTCGATCCAGCGCTGGTCGACGAAGCGCCCGTTGGCTGGGTCGTTGACGCAGTCGTTCTCCAGGCGCTCCGACCACCAGTCGAGCAGTGCGTCGGCGGTCTTGCCCGCGCCAAGACCGATGAAGCCGAGGTTGTAGCTGCCGGCGATGAGGATGTCCTCTTCGCTCGGCTGGCGCCCGTCGCGGGGCAGTGGGGCGGTGAAGTGGGGGGTGAGGACGATCCCGTGCGCCTTCGCCTCTGCCTCGATCTTGGCGAGGGAGGAGAACACCTGGATGTCGGGATCGAGGTAGGAGACCGAGTCGACGCCTGGGCGGGCGAGCAGGGTCCGCAACAGCCACGGCTTGACCGCCGTCGAGAGCTCCATCACGTCGTAGATGGCGGCCATCTGCTCGGCGTCGGGCAGGCCGATGTCGTGGATCGTGAGCAGCTCGAACTGCTCCTTCGCCGGGTCGATGAACCCGGCGGGGTCGTCGATGACCAGGACGGTGCAGTTGCCATCCGGATGGACCTCGTCGAAGGAGCGCGCCAGGACCCGTGCCTGGGCCAGGTAGTTCCTGGCGATGACGGTGCAGATGTTCATCGGCGGCACCTTGTCAAAGTCAGCCGTCGAAGACGGCCTCGACGCCGACTGGCTGCTTGCGGCGCAGAGTCTCCGCCGCGAGCTCGGCAACTTCGATGCGCGGGTGGGGGACCCGGGTCACGAAGCGCTCCGCGCCCTGGATCAGAACCGCCTCGGCGCCCACCTCGCGCACGTAACCGGGGTCCCAGCCGAACGGCACCCAGACGAAGTGGACCTCGCGGAAGACTTGGGCCATGAACCAGGAGATGCCCTGGTAGGAGGGAGCGGAGAAGCCGAAGGAGTCGCCGAAGAGGACCGCCACACGGCGGTCGGTGGCGCGCTTGTTGTGGAAGACCCGGCGGGTGCCGATGTGGCCGCCGACCGCTTCGATCTCGGGCCGGTTGTCGGCGATGATCTCGGCCTGATGGAGGGTGTTGGGCTCGGCGACGATGCTGACGATCGGCGGGTCGAACTTGCCACCGAGGTCGCCGATAAACGCGTAGCGGTGCATCGGCAGCTCGGAGAAGTCGGTTTTCTCGATCCCGAGCGCGCCGACCAGTGAGGCAAACAGAACCTCGTTGCCCCGGAAAGTCAGGTGAGTGTCGGTCCGGAGGTAGACGTCCTGGTCTGCCGCCGCGGCGCGCAGCTCGTCGAGCGGGTAGAGCACCTCCAGCTCGGGGACCGATCGCAGCCGCTCCGCCGGCCGTTGCCCGTGACCCTCCAGCGGCTCCGGGTAGCTGTTCTCATAGACGGCGAGCTTGTCGGGCACGACGAGAAGGGCGGAGGCGACGCCCATCGCCCGCATCTTCGCGCGGCGGGCGTGGATGAGCTCGCGCCAGGAGTCGAGCCAGTCCGGCGTCATCTGCACCTCGCCGGTGTACTGGTCGAGGACTGCGTTGGATCCACCCCGGAGGAGCAGCTGTCCGCCGTGGCCGATGATCGCGTTGCCGTCTGGCGAGCACGTACCGGGCCGCAGCGTGAACTGCGCGAGGTCGGGGTGGTAGATGTTGACGACCGGCGGGTGGCTGGGCGTCGGGTTGCGACTCTCGCCGAGCCGCTCGGCGTACTCCTCGGAGTCGAGCACGATCTTCAGCATCCCGTCGAGATCGGGGACCGCGTCCAGTTGCGCGGCAACCTCGGCGTCGCTCGGCTCGCGGCCGAGGATCTGTCGGTAGGCAGCCGCGACCTGCGCCGCGGTGAGACTCTCACCTAGCATTCCTCCAACCTTACGGCCCTGGCGGCCACAGGAACTCCGAAGCGCTGTGCTATTTCGGCACACCAACGGTATGGCCTCGGCGGAGCCGGGGAGGCCCCGGCGGCTTCCCGGCGGAAGCCGCCGTTTCGCCTGTTGGACGACCGTCGGTCTGCCGACCAACGCAGGACGGCTAGGGTTCCGGCCATGGCGTCTGACATCGTGGCCCCTCAGATAGGAGTTGACCTCACATGACCAAAGCCCTGATCACCGGCATCACCGGACAGGACGGGTCCTACCTGGCGGAGCAGCTGCTGGACAAGGGCTACGAGGTGCATGGGATCGTCCGCCGCTCTTCATCGTTCAATCGAGAGCGGATCGAGGGCGTCCGCGAAGACCAAGACGAGGGCGAGGACTCGCGCCTTTTCCTCCACTACGGGGATCTTGGTGACTCGAGTCGCCTGGTGCGGCTCGTCAACGAGATCGTGCCCGACGAGGTCTACCATCTTGGCGCTCAGTCTCATGTACGGATCTCTTTTGACGAGCCCGAGCACACCAGTGATGTCACCGGTATGGGAGCAGTACGTCTGCTGGAGGCGATCCGCGACACCGGTGTCAGGCCGCGCTTCTACCAGGCTTCATCGAGCGAGATGTTCGGTTCGACGGCACCTCCGCAGGACGAGTCGACGCCGTTCCACCCCCGTAGTCCGTACGCCGTGGCCAAGGTCGCGGCCTATTGGATAACCGTCAACTACCGCGAGTCCTACGGTATGCACGCCTCCAACGGCATCCTTTTCAATCACGAGTCCGAGCGCCGCGGCGAGAACTTCGTGACTCGGAAGATCACCACGGCGCTGGCCGAGATTCATCTCGGTCTGAGAGACCGGCTCGCGCTCGGCAATCTCGACGCCAAGCGCGATTGGGGCTACGCGCCCGATTACACGGACGCGATGTGGCGGATCCTCCAGCAAGACGAGCCTGACGACTACGTCATCGCCACCGGCGAGATGCATTCGGTGAGGGACTTCCTCGATGAGGCCGGTCGCGTATTAGATCTCGACTGGGAGCGCCATGTCGAAATCGACCCTCGCTTTTATCGTCCCGCCGAGGTCGACGCGCTTTGCGGCGACCCGTCGAAGGCAAAGGCCAAACTCGGCTGGGAGCCGAAGACCACGTTCGCCGAGCTCGTGCGGATCATGGTCGAGTCGGATGTGCGCGCGCTCGAAGACCGTCTCGCCGGCCGTGGTGTGCGTATCCGACAGGCGGACGCCTGAGTGCTCGCCTGTGGGCTGCGCTATCGAGTGGCTCGGGCCTGACTTCGGCTTACGGCTACTAGGACGCCGTGGCCGTGGCCGCGGCCATGTGCTCGCGGTACCAAGCGATCGTTCGTCGCAGCCCATCCTCGAGCTCGGTCGACGCCGTGAAGCCGAGCAGGTCGCGGGCGCGGCTGGTGTCGAGGCTGCGGCGCGGCTGACCGTCCGGCTTGGTCGTGTCCCAGACGAGCTTGCCCTCGAAACCGGTCAGCTTGGCGATCGTCAAGGTCAGCTCTCGGATCGTGATCTCGCGCGCGGCGCCGATGTTGATGGGCTCCGGCTCGTCGTGGCGCTCGGTGGCGGCGACGATCGCCTCGGCACAGTCGTCGACGTAGAGGAACTCGCGCGACGCGCTGCCGGTCCCCCAGCAGACGACCTCGTCGGCCCCTGCCACCCGCGCCTCCTCGCACTTGCGTATCAGCGCGGGGATCACGTGGCTGGAGTCGAGGTCGAAGTTGTCGCCGGGTCCGTACAAATTGACCGGCAGCAGGTAGGAGCTGCGTAGCCCGTACTGGGCGCGGTAGGCCTGCAGCATCACCAGGAGCGCCTTCTTGGCGACGCCGTAGGGCGCGTTGGTCTCCTCGGGGTAGCCGTTCCACAGCTCCTCCTCGGAGAACGGCACGGGCGTGTGCTTCGGGTAGGAGCAGACGGTCCCGACCTGGACGATCTTCTCGGTGCCGCGCCGGCGCGCCTCCTCGATCAGATGTAGTCCCATCGCCATGTTTGCGAAGAAGTACCGGCCCGGGTTGTCCCGGTTCGCGCCGATGCCGCCAACCTCAGCCGCGAGGTGGACGACGATGTCGGGACGGCCGTCGTCGTAGGCGCGTGCGACCGCGGTCGCGTCGGTCAGGTCGTACTCGACGCGGCGAGGTACGAAGACCTCGGCTGCCCCGGCGGCCTCGAGCCGTTCGCGGACCTTCGTGCCCAAAAACCCTGCTCCGCCGGTCAGAAGAATCCGTTTGCCGCGAGCGCCGTCAGCCATCCTCGCGACAGGTTACAGATCACTACTCTTGGCCCCAGCTTGAACGGCACCGCCCACCAGACGCGAGTGACCTCCGAGCCGCCGACCGTGTCGATCGTGACGCCGAGCTTCGAAATGGTGGCTTTCCTGCGCGAGACCATCGACAGTGTGCTCGCGCAGGACTGGCCGCATATGGAGTACCTCGTGATGGACGGTGGGTCACGTGACGGGACGCGCGAGCTGCTCGAGAGCTACGGCGATCGGATCCGCTGGTTCTCGGGACCCGACGGTGGCCAGGCCGAGGCCGTCAACCGCGGCTTCACCGGCACGTGCGGGTCGATCTTCACCTTCCTCAACGCCGACGATGTCTACCGGCCCGGCGCGCTTAGCACCGCGGTGGCCGGCTTCGACCGCCACCGCGACGTCGGTGCGATCTACGGCGACGCCGACTTTGTCGATGCCGATGGCAACACGGTCATTCCCTATCCCGTGCGCGACTTCGACCGCGGGCGCCTCATGAGCGAATGCTTCATCTGCCAACCGGCAGCGTTCGTGCGGCGTGACGCTTGGGATGCCTGCGGCGGCCTGGACGCGAGACTGCGCTACGCGCTCGACTACGACTTCTGGATCCGGCTCTCCGAGTACCGCCGGATCGTCCGAATCGACGGCACGCTCGCGACCTCGCGGATGCACGCCGACAACAAGTCACTCGGCGAGCGCGGCGGCCTCTACCGCGAGAGCATCGCCGTCGTAAAGCGCCACTTCGGTTATGTGCCGATGAACTGGCTCGAGCAGTACGCGCGCTACCGCGTCGACAAAGTGGACCAGTTCTACGAGCACTCGCTGCCTTCGCGGCGCTCACGCGCACTCGCGTTGACGCTCGGCATGAGGCTCAACCTCGGCCAGCCGCGCCGCTTCTGGCGCGACTGGCAGGCGGACGGGCGCGACGAGCTCTTCGTCGACGGCTGGATGTCGAAGAGCTACCGCCGGCCCCACCCCGTCCCAGCCGATGCGACGCGGCTGGTCATCGTCGGGCAGCACCACGCGCTCGTACGGCGGCCGTTGATCCTGACGGTAGCCGTCGACGGGCGCCGCATCGGGCGGATCGTCGTGCGCGAGCGGGGCGACTTCGAGCGCTCGTTCGCGATCTCGTCCGGACTTCGCGGCCGGAGCGCCGAGGTGAGCGTCCGGTCGGCCTGGACGTGGCGGCCGGACCACGGCGGCGGCGACGAACGGCGTCTCTCCTGCCTGCTCTCCCGAATCGCATTCGAGTAGTCGGCCACGACGAAACGGAGCGCCGTTCCCTAGCATTGGCGCAATGGAGTTGTACGGGCAGGAGACCGAGGTTGCGCTGCTGGGGGCTCTGCGTGGGCATCTGTCGTCCGGCGCCTTCGTCGACGTCGGCGCGGAGCGCGGCGGGCTGGCGCAGGCGCTTCTTTCCTACGGCTACGGCCCCGCCCATCTGATCGAGCCGGCCCCGGCAAACATCGCCGAGCTGCGACGGGTCTTCGGCGAGCGCTCGGACGTGGAGATCCTCGACATCGCGGCCGGGGCCTCCGATGGCGAGACGACCCTCTATCTCGCGACGACGCCAGAGGGCGAGCCTCAGCCTGCCTTCCACTCGATCGGCTCGCCGGGAGACGGCGACGAATTCCGCTGGACCGCGGATCGCGCGATCATGCGCCGGTCGCTCGACTCCCTGCTCCGCGAGCAACGGATCCCCGGCCGGGTCGGACTGCTGAAGATCGACGCCGAGGGCACCGACCTCGAGGTCGTCCAGGGCATGGGCGCGTTGGAATGCGACGCGCTGATGATCGAGCTCTGGCTCGACGTGCCGGCATTCGTAGGGCGCTGTCCCTGGACGCTCGAGGACTTGGTCGAGCTGCTCGAGCCGCGCGGACTCGGCCGTTTTGTCTTCGTGAATCACCAGGCCTCGGCGGTCCGCCTCGTCGAGGGCGCCGCCGAGCCGGCCGAGGGGGGCTACGGCAATGTCGTGTTCATGACGGACCGCGTCTACGAGAACGCGCGCACCGCGATCGAGCTCGTCGCGGGCCAGGCCGACAGGCTCTCCGACGCGCTCGCCGAGATGGAGATCAAGGAGCACAACGTCAACAGCTTCGCCAAGGAGGTCGAGAAGCAGCGCGCGGCGATCGAGCAGATGGAGGCCAACCGCCAGCGGCTCGAGTCGCAGCTGCGACAGCAGAGTTGATGCGCGTCGCCGTCAACCTTCGTCACTTCGTTCCCGGTGTGATGGGCGGGGGAATGGAGACTTATGTCCGCCAAGCCGTTCCGGCGCTGCACGACCACCTCGTCGCCACCGGAGGATCGATGGCGGTCTTCGCGGACCCGACCTGGTGCTCCTCGATCCGTGAGTTCGCACCGACCGCGCAGCTCTTCCCGGTGGAGACCGACGGCGTCGCGCTGAGCGGCGAGGCGCTCGCGGAGGCGGAGGCCGACGTCCTCTTCTGTCCGCTCAACTTCCTGGATCCGCCACTGCCCGAGATCCCGGCGGCCGTGATGATCGCCGACCTCTATCCGGAGATCGAACCGGCGGCGCTCAGTCCGTCCTACCGGGAGCTGACCCGTCAGGCGCTGCGCCCGTCCGCGCGCTGCGCCGATGTCGTCCTCACGATGAGCCCTTCGACCGCCGGCGACATCGTCCGGCGCTACGACGTCGAGCCCGAGCGGATCGTGGTTACCCCCCCCGCCGTCGACGACGAGGTCGCCGTGGCCGACGACGTGCCCGCCGCCGTGATCGCGAAGCTCGGAGTGCCGGAGCGCTTCCTCTTCTACCCCGCCCGCTTCTACCGACACAAGAATCACATCGCTCTCTTCGAAGCGCTGGCCCTGCTGTCGAACGACCCTGAGCTCGGCGACATCCCGGTGGTGCTGACCGGCGAGGACATGCCACCCGACATCGCCGCGACGGTCCGTCGGCTCGGCATCGAGCGACAGGTACTGACCCTTGGGCGGGTCGACCGTGGGCTGGTGCTCGCCCTGCACCGGCGGGCGGAGGCGCTGGTGTTCCCGTCCCGCTTCGAGGGCTTCGGCATCCCGCTGGTCGAGGCGATGCTCGCCGCCACTCCGGTGCTCGCGTCGAGCTATCCGGTGGTGCGGGAGGTCGTCGGAGAAGCCGGGCTGATCGTCGACGAGAGCGACCCCTCGTCGATCGCCGCCGGGATCCGCCGCATCGTCACCGACGACGACCTGCGCGCGAGCCTGCGCGAGCGGGGCCTGGCCCAGGCGAGCGGTTTCACGCTCGAGAAGGCCAACGACACATTGATCCGGACGCTTACCGGCCTGGCCGAAACGGAGCGTCGCCCAGACGCCGCGGTGCGCTGGGAGCCGCCGACGGTCGGTGTGGCGACGCCGTCCTACAACGCGGCGGAGTTCATCCGCGACACGATCGACAGCGTCCTCTCGCAGGACTACCCGCATATTCGCTATGTGGTGATGGACGGCGGCTCGACCGATGGGACCGTCGACGTCCTGCGCTCCTACGGCGACCGGCTCGACTGGGTCTCGGAACCCGACGATGGCCAGGCCGACGCGATCAACGGCGGCATCGACCGTGTCGGCGGGGACATCGTCGCCTTCCTCAATGCCGATGATTCCTACGAGCCCGGAGCGATCGCGACGGCGGTGAAGCGCTTCAGAGAGCGCCCGGGCACCGCGCTGATCTACGGCGCCGCCGTGCAGCTCGACCCGGCCGGGAACGCCGTTCGCACGACGCCCGTGTTGGCCTGCGACCACCAGTCGCTGGCCGGCTACAACCCGATCTCCCAGCCAGCGGCGTTCGCCTCCGGCGATGCCTGGCGCGAGGTCGGCGGCCTCGATCCGAGCCTTCACCTGGCGCTCGACTACGAGCTCTGGATGCGGATGTCCGAGGGTGGCAGGCCGCTGCTCGCCGTGCCGGACGTCCTCGCGCGCATCCGCTTCCACGCGGACGCGAAGTCCGAGGCTCAGCGCGGTCGCCACCTGCGCGAGTCGATGGCGGTCGTCCGCCGCCACTATGGGCACGTCCCCCCCGCTTGGAGCGACGCATACGCCCGCTGGCTGACGGCCCGCCGGCCGTCGGTGCTGGTCGCGCTGCCGCGCACCTGGAAATCGGCCGCACTCCAGCTTCCGCTGAACCTGTACGCGAACCCGCGCACGCCGGTGCGCGGGGTTCGCGACTGGGCCGGCGACGTGGGCCTGCTCACGACCTTCGAGGGGCGCTGGCACGACAACTGGATCTCACGTCGCTGGCGCTCGATGGTCTCCGTGCCGGCCACGACGCGGCGGATCCAGGTCCGCGGGATGCACCACCGCCTGAACCCCCGGCCACTGAAGCTGAAGATCGTCCTCGACGGCAGGACGGTCGCGAACACGGTGCTGACCGATCCGGGCATCTTCGAGCTTGAGGGGGCGATCGGACCGGAGTTGCATGGACACGATCGCGAGTTGATCCTGGAGGCCAGCTACACGACGCGCGTGGAGACTGACCCGAGGCGCCTCTCGTGTCAAATCGAGGAGGTCAGCTTCGAATGACGACCGGGGCTGCGAACCATGAGACCGAAGATCAGCTTGGGCGTCTCGCGAGGTATCTCGAGCGGCCACTGGTCGTGATCGACGCTGGCTGTCGCGACGGCGACGCCGCCGGCTGGACGAGGTTCGGCAGCAACGTGCACGTGATCGGCTTCGAGCCCGACGTCGAGGAGTGCGAGCGCCTCCAGGACAGCTATGACGGCCCTGGGCGGCGGACGTTTGTGCCAGTGGCGCTCGGAGGACGCGCCGGAGAGGCGCTGCTGCACCTCACCCGCTTCCCGCAGAGCTCGTCACTGTACGAGCCGAACACCGAGGCGATCGAGCGCCACCCGGCGCTCACCGCTCACGAAGAGATCGACCGCCGGACCGTCACGCTGACCACGCTGGACGAGTGGATCGACGAGGCCGACGCCCCGGCGCCCGACTTCATCAAGCTCGACATCCAGGGCGCCGAGCTCGACGTGCTGCGCAGTTCGCCCCGCGCGCTCGAGAGCGTCCGCGCGCTCGAGCTCGAGGTCGAGTTCCAGCCGCTCTACCGCAACCAGCCGCTGTTTGCCGACGTCGACGCCTATCTGCGCGAGCAGGGCTTTGTGCTCTGGCGGCTGCGCGGGCTACGTCATCTGGCGGTCGCCGGCGCCGCGCCCGACGACATCCTGATGGGCTACTCGGTGCTGCCCGACCAAGCCGAGCTGCAGCCGACCGGCGGTCAGCTTTCGTGGGGCGACGCGGTCTACGTGCGCGACAACTTCGCCACCGCGACGCAGGAGTCGTGGACGGCCTCGGTGCGGGACGCCTGTGTCGCCACCGCGCTCGACCTCCCCGAGCTGGCTCAGCTCGCGTTGCGTGCGGCGGCCGCCGCGAAACCGCCAGCCTCGGTGGAGGCGGAGCTCGACCGCGCTCGCCAAATTCTCGCCAGTGAGGGGCGGGGACGCCCCGACCAGGCTGTCACGCCCGGCCATGTGGACGCTGCCGTGGTCGAGCAGCTGACCTTCGAGCGCGACGAGGCGCGCAGCGAGGTCTACAAGCTGCGCGACGAGCTGCATGCCATGCGAGCGCTGATCCCCACGACGCGGAAGCTGCGCAAATTGACGACACGGGCGCGCGCCTGGGGCACCCCCAGGCTCGGGGCCCTCCGCCAGTACGCCCCGACCGAGCTGCGCGTGCCACGGCGTCAGCTCCTCCTGAGAGCACCGCGCAACCCCCCGGCGATCGCGCTGGTGACGCCCTCTTACAACCAGGGCGAGTTCCTCGAGCGCACGATTCGCAGCGTGGTCGACCAGCCCTACCCGGCACTCGAGTACGTCGTCCAGGACGGGGGGTCCGACGACTCCACGCACGCCGTGCTCGATCGCTACCGCGACCGGCTCGCGTCGTGCGCGTCCGAACCCGACGACGGCCAGGCCGACGCGATCAACCGGGGCTTCGTCCACACCAGCGGCGAGATCATGGGCTGGCTGAACTCCGATGACGTGCTCCTACCCGGCGCGCTGGCCGCGGTCGCGCGCCACTTCGCCAAGCATCCTGAGACCGACCTCGTCTACGGACACCGGGCGGTGATCGACGAGCAGGACCGTCAGGTTGGCGTGTGGATCCTCCCCCCGCACGAGGACTGGCCGCTGGAGCTGGCGGACTACGTTCCGCAGGAGACGATGTTCTGGCGCCGCAGCCTCTGGGAGGCGGCCGGCGGCCGCCTCGATCCCGAGTATCAGTACGCGCTGGATTGGGAGCTGCTGCTGCGCTTCAAGGATGCGGGTGCGCGGATGGTCCGCCTGCCCTACGTGATGGGCGCCTTCCGACTGCACGCCGACCAGAAGACGAGCACCCACCTCCACGTCGCGGCGACCGACACCGACCGACTGCTCGCGGACCGTGGAGCTCCGTTGGCCTACGAGGACCGGCTCGAGCTGCTTCGCCCCTATCTCCGTCGCCACTTGACCAGCCATACGGCTCACCGCTTGATGGTGCGCGTCCCGGGCCTCACGGCCCGCATCGATCTCCAGCCGATACGCGCGAACTGAGGCGCCGGACGACGGTCCGCCTTCGTTCGGCACCGAGGCGAATAACTAGCTAGGCCGTGCCGCCGCCGGCCGGCGCTTGCGGGGCCGGTACTTGCGCCGTTTCGCCCACTGGAAGACGGAGGCCGCGCGCGGGACCTCGTTGCGGACGTACGGGCTGGAGTAGGGGTTGGCGACGGTCAGGTACCCCCAGCGTCGCAGCAGCTGGGCCTTCTCCCAATCCTCGACGTGGGAGGAGCGGCTGGAAGACTCGAAGTGGGTCATCACGAGGTCGGGGTCGTAGACGACGCGCCGGCCGCGCTCGACCTGCTTCAGGCAGTAGTCGACGTCGTTGTAGTTGACCGGGAAGGTGGTGGAGAGGCCGCCGACCTCTTCGAAGATGTCGCGGCGGGTCATCAAGCAGGCGCCGGTGACGGCGAGCAGGTCCCGGGCGATGCGGACGGCGTTGGCGTAACCGGGGACGCCGCGGTGGTAGCCGTAATAGGGATGGCCTGGGAGGCCGCCCTCGAAGCCGACCCCGGCATGCTGGATGCGCCCATCTTCGAGGAGGAGTAGGCCGCCCACCGCGCCGACGCCGCGGATCGAGGAATACATGACCATCCGCTCGATCCAGTCCGCCGTGCCGACCTCGATATCGTCGTTCAGCAGCACCAGGTGCTCGCCGCGGGCGTGGACCGCTCCGGCGTTGACCTTCTCGGAGAAGCTGAAGGGACGGACGAAGGGGACGATGCGGAGGCGGTCGCCCGCCGCCTCTTCGAGCTCGGCGATCGCGCCCGGCGGGGTGCTCTCGTCGGCGACGACGACGAGCTCGTAATTCGGGTAGGTCGACGTCCCGACGATGCTGCGCACGCAGTGGCCGACCAGGGTCACCTCCTGGTAGCGAATTTCGCGCCGCTGCCCGTTGGTCGGGATGACGATGCTGACCAGCGGCTCCTCGCGCAGGGATGGGTTCAGGTGGTAGACGCCGGGGTCATCCGGGTCGCGCGTCACCTTCGCCTGCACGTCGGTCCGCTCGCAGTGGGCCTGGATCGCCCGCGCCCCCGCCTCGAAGGCCCACGGCTTCGCCGCCTCGCCGCCGCCTTCGCCGGAGTCGGCGGTCGAGCCCTCGATCCCCCGCCAGTGGTAGAGGACGCGCGGCACGTGCAGCACCTTGCGCGCCCGCTCGGTGACCTTGAGCACGAGGTCCCAGTCCTGGGCGCCCTCGTAGCCGGGGTCGAAGCCGCCGACCTCCTCGACCAGCCCGCGGCGCAGGACGCTGAGGTGGCAGGTGTACATCTGCGTCCGCATCCGCTCGGGTGACCAGCCGGGCTTCAGGAACGGCCCGCCGTGGCGCCCCGCTTCGGTCATCTTGTCTTCGTCGGTGTAGACGTAGTCGGCCTCGGGGTCAGCCTCGATCGCCTCGTTCACCAGCGCCAGCGCGTCGGGGTGGAGGCGGTCGTCGTGGTCGAGCAGGGCGACGAACTCCCCGGTCGCGATCTTGAGCCCGGTGTTGGAGGCGGCGACGATGCCGCCGTTCTCGGACCGGTGCTCGACCCGGATCCGCGGGTCCATCGCGGCACAGGCGTCGAGCAGGTCGCGCACCCGGGGCGAGGGTGAGCAGTCGTCCACCAGACAGAGCTCCCAGTCCTCGAAGGTCTGGGAGAGAACCGACTCGACGGTCAGCCAGAGGATCTCACCCGGCGTCTCGTAGACGGGAGTGACGACCGAGAAGCGAGGGGCCGCCACCGGGCTAGCCTCGGCGGGCCGACATCAACTTCAGCAACGCGTCGATGATCCAGGCGACGCCGGGCAGTGGGATCTTGGCGGCCAGCCGGGACATCCGCTCGGAGTGGTCTTCGATCACCTTCAGCTGGCCGCGGACCTGGCCTAGTTCCTGGTCGCGTGCGATGAGTAGGTCGCGCAGACGGAGGATCTCCTCGTCGCGCCGGGCGATCTCCGCCTCGAAGTCGGGCTGCGAGCGCCGCGTCGCACTCTGCAGGTTGATTGGCTCTGCCATCCGGGACGAGTCTACGCGGGACTAGAGCGCCTCGGCGATGCGAGGCGCCTCGCGGCTGAAGTACCAGACGCCGAAGCCGCAGACGCCGAAGTAGATGATCGCCGCGGGGATTAGTCCGAGCCACCCGCCCGCCGCCTGCACGGCGGTCGGGGCGGCGGGTTCATGCAAGACCCAGACGCGGACCTGCTCGAAGATCACCGAAAGTGGGTTCCACATCAGCAGGTGCTCTTTGGTTTCTTCGCCGAACGAGTTGACGGGGTAGAGGATCGGCGTCAGGTAGAGCAGGGCCTGCGAGGCGACCATCCAGATGATCGCGGTGTCGCGGTAGCGGACGTAGAGCGCCGAGAGCGCCATCGACGACCCTGCCGCGCCGACGAAGAGGAAGACGAGCGCGATCGGGAAGAGGAGCCAGCTCCAGGCCGGGGTGACGCCGAAGGCGAGCAGGAAGACGAGCACGATGATCAGGTTCAGGAGCAGGTTGAAGAGGCTGGTCAGCGTGGTCGCCAGTGGGATCACGGCGCGCGGGAACTGGGTCTTGCGGACCACACCCTCCTGGGAAACGACCGAGGTCACGGCGTTGCTGGTCGCTTCGCTGAAGAACGTGTAGAGGACGATCCCCATCAATAGATAGACGGCGTAGTGTTCGACTTGGTCGCCACCCACGCGGAAGACCTGGGTGAAGACCAGCAGCAGGACACCGAAAAGCAGGAGCGGGCGGATCAGCGACCAGAGATAGCCGAGGACAGTGCCGAAGTAGACCCGCTTGAACTCGGTCACCGAGATCAGCCAGAGCAGATCGGCGAAGCGACGCGAGCCGCCGCCGAGGGCGGAAGGCCCGTTGACCTCTCGCAGTTCGGCGGTCGGGACCTGCACGTCGGTGCTCACCGGTCGTCCTCCGGCGCCACGTTGATCTCGAAGTCGGGCGAGATCACGCCCCGCGTCTCTTTGGTCCCGAAGACGACGAAGGTGACCGCTTTCGGTAGGAAAAGGTTGATCCCCGCGGGACTGTGGATGCCGCAGTTCAGGAAGTAGCGGCCGGCGGCGAGACGGTTTTCGATCGCCACCGCCGCGGTCAGCCGCTTGCCTGGAGCCAGGTCGTCGCCTGCTTCCTCGGTCAGCAGCGTGCCGAATTCGAATATGCCGAGGTCGTCGGCGTTGGCGAGGACGAAGCGCAGGTGCAGGGCGCTCGTCTCCTGCTCCAGCTCGAGCGCGAGGCGGAAGCGGATCGGCTGGCGCTCCTCCAGCGTGAAGGTCTCTTCGCCGTTCTCATCGACGAGCTTGCACTCGTGCACCTTCACCCCCTCGCTCTCGCCGGATCCGGCGCCCGTCGTGGTCCCGCCTTCGAAGTTCAGCTTCAGGTACTCGTTGCCGGCCATCGCCGGGGAGCCGAGGTACTGGACCTTGCCATCGGCGATCAGCAGCGCCCGGTGGCAGTATTCCTCGACCGCCGCCATGTCATGGGTGACGAGGACGATGGTCTTGCCCTCCCTTTTCATCTGGCGGAAGGCGTCGGCGCACTTCTGCTGGAAGGCGGCGTCGCCGACCGCGAGCACCTCGTCGATCAGCAGCACGTCGGCGTCGGCCTGCAGCATCACCGAGAACGCGAGTCGGACCAGCATCCCCGAGGAGTAGTTCTTCAGCTTCAGGTCGGCGAAGTCGTGCAGTTCGGCGAAGTCGATGACCGCGTCCTCCCGCTCGCGGACCTCTTTCGGGGTGAGGCCCATCATCACCCCGTTGAGCAGCACGTTTTCTCGCGCGGTCAACTCCTGGTTGAAGCCGACCCCGAGCTCGATGAAGGGCGCGAGGCGCCCGGCGATCTGGATCCGTCCGGAATCGGCACGGTAGATGCTCGCGAGCAGCTTCAGCAGCGTGCTCTTGCCGGAGCCGTTGCGCCCGACGATGCCGAAGAACTCCCCCTGCCGGATCTCGAAGGAGACTCCGTCGAGCGCTCGGAGCTCGCGATACTCGCGCGACGCGAAGGGATGGACGGCCCGCTCTTTCAGCGAATCGACCCGTTGGGTGGGGATCCGGAAGGACTTGTGCAGGTCTTCGACCCGGATCGCGGCCGGGGCATCCGGTCGGGGACCGGCGAGGGCAAGTGGGGTCGTCAGTTCTTGATCGACAGACATGGTGGCTCCGGGGCTGCTCGGGGCTACCCCCGCGCCTCCCGTAACGCTACCGCGACCTGCAGGCGGCCGGATTTGCCAGTCTGTATGCCAATGGTGCAGGGCGAACTTCTGCTCCTGCTTGCCGTCCACCTTGCCCTCACGTCGCTCCCTGGCGTTGCGGCATCGTTGTTCTTGGCGAGTCGGGGTGAGCGACGGATTCCGGTCCTCCTGGCCGTTCTGTTGGCCGCCTCCGGCGGCACCGCGATGCTCGGCTTCTGGGCGTACTACGCGTCACATCAGATCGGCCAGACCTGGTCGTTCCTGTCGCTGTTCGGCTCGCTGCTCGCCATCGGCTGGCTGCTCTGGGACCGGCGCATCGGGCGCGAGGTGCTGCGCGCGCTCGCGACGCCGCTGGCTCTGTGGGTGCTCGGGTCGGCCTTCCTGGTCTTCTTCGGGTTCCTGCACGGCGGCGCTCACTCGCCGATGGAGAACAGCAGCACGCGGTTCTCCGGTGGGTTGCCGTCCGACAACTACATGCCGTTCTTCTGGGGCGAATGGTTCTACCACCACGCCCACCACGGGAAGCCGCCCGAATTCACCGGCAACTGGCTGGCCAGCGACCGCCCGCCGCTGCAGATGGGCTACCTGGTCACCCAACTGCCGTTCCACCTCTTCGACAACGAACTGAGCTACGAGATCCTCGGGGTCTGCCTGCAGCAGCTCTGGATCGTCGGCCTCTGGGCGCTGCTCGTCGCGTTGCGGGTGGGCCGCCTGACCAAGGCGCTGGTCATGGCGACCGTGCTGGTCAGCGCCCTGACCCTGGTCAACGGCTTCTACGTGTGGCCGAAGCTGTTGCCGGCGGCGATGCTGCTCGGCGCCGCGGCGCTCCTGATCACGCCGTTGTGGGATGAGGTGCGCGCCAGGCTGTGGGGCGGGGCGCTGGTTGCGGCCCTCTTCGGCCTCGGGATGATGGGCCACGGCTCGAGCGCCTTCGGGATCATCGCCCTCGCCTTGATCGCCGCCTTCCGCGGCCTGCCGAGTTGGCGGTGGCTGGGGGTCGCTGTGCTCACCCTGGTCGTCGTGATGGGCCCCTGGTCGGCCTACGGGAAGTGGGCCGATCCGCCCGGCAACCGGCTGACCAAGTGGTACCTCGGTGGCGACACCGAACCGGACAAGAAAAGCGTCACCGAGGCGATCGTCGACGGCTATGGCGAAGCGAAGCTGAGCACGATCCTGCATAAGAAGGGGCAGAACTTCGCCGCGATCGGGGGTGGTTGGATCTTCTCGGGCAGTGTGCGCGAAGCGCGGGAAGCGGTCGAACGAGGGGACTTCGGGGGGGTGGTGCGGCCGCTCCGGTCGACCTTCTTCTTCAATCTCCTGCCCTCGCTCGGATTGCTGCTGCTCGGTCCGGTGGCGATGGCGATCGGCTGGCGCCGCCGTCGCGCCCGCGATCGGGATGACTGGAAGGCGGCGACGACGGTGCTCGGAACCTGCGCGCTCGGCGTCGTCCTCTGGGCGCTCATCCAGTGGGGCGGCTGGACCGCGACCACGGTGATCCACCAAGGCAGCTACCTGTTGCCGGCGCTTGGCCTCGCCGGCTGCGCGCTTGCCCTCCGCGCCGCCTGGCCGCGCTTCGCGATCGGCTGGCTGGCGCTGAACCTCGTCCTGATTTTGGTGATCTACGTGCCGGACTTCCTGCCGGTGGAAGGCTCGTCGTTCACCCTGGTCAACGCTCTCCTCGCCGCCGCCGCGCTCGCCGGGTTCGCCGCGGTCGCCTTCGGCGTCAGGTCTCGTCGGGGTCCGGAGCCTCCGTCCGCCAGATCGCCCACGCCATCACCAGCGAGCACCCCAGCATGACCGCCAGCGCGACCAGGTTGACCAGCGTGTAGCCACCATTCAGCGGCTTCAGGTGATTGGTGACGAGGACCATCCCGGTGACCGCGAAGAGGGACTCCAGCGCGCGCAGTGAGAGGATCGCGCGCGGAAGCGTGCCCCGCAGGTAGCTGAAGTTGGCGGCGGCCTGCTGGACCGCGACCACGGCGAGCAGGGCGAAGACCCAGGACTGCATGCCCTCGCGCAACATGCCGGTGATCGACGACCCCCAGTAGGCGGTGAAGAGCACCAACGGCGCGACCACGACGGCGAAGAACGGCCAAGGCCAGCGGCGCGCCGCCTTGTAGAGGCTGTAGAGCAGCATCGGGAAGAAGACGATCGCGAGGCCGAACGGCAGGCCGGCCCAGTACTGGAACATGAAGTGGACGGGCCAGGTGGACTGGCCGCCGAACACGTTGATCGAGTGGTCGTGCGCGTAGAAGATCGGCAGCATCCCCGGCACGACGGTATTGCCGAGCGAGCCGAGCCGGTAGCCGATCCAGTGGGCGGCATCGGGATGCGCTTCGAAGCCCGCCTCGCGGAAGTATTCGAGGAAGCCGTTCTGGTCGTAGTGGCTGCCGTTGACGAGGCGCCAGACGACGAGGCTGACGGCGACGCCGATGCCGAGCAGGATCGCCGCCTTGATGTCGGGGCGCTTCCAGTTGGCGCCGCGCAGCGGCCACAGCGCCAGTAGGCCGATCGCGGCGAGCGCCAAGAGCGCGCTCGGGTGCATCAGGTAGCCGATCCCGACGAAGAGGCCGGCGAGGAAGGCGCGCCGCTCGATGATCGCGAGCGCGCCGAGCAGGACCATGCTGGCGGCCAGGAGCTTCGGCCAGGTGAAGACGAGTTCGTCAAACAGGAACGGGGTCGCCGCGCCGAGGATGATCGCGAACCGCGCCGCGTTCATTCCCGCGACCTTGCGGACCAGTTCCCAGAGTGAGAGGAGGACGGTGACGCAGTAGGTCATCGTCGCCAGGCGGAACGCCATGAAGCCCTGTTCGTCGAACGGCGCCCAGGGCATTTCGGGATTTTCGATCGGGGGCTTGCCGCCGCCCATGAAGACGATCGGCGCCGCAGCGAGCCCGCCCAGGGGGCCGCGGCTGGAGAAGTTGTACGGGGAGAAGAGCGCCGTGGCCTCCGGGCTGTAAGGCCCCTTTCCGTGGGCGATCAGCTCCGAGATCAGGTACGAGATGCGGCTGTCGGGGCGTGGCTCGGGGTAGAAGGTGCGGGAGATCGACCCGGCGTAGAGCTCGCCGTCCGGGTCGAGTGACCAGATCGTCCGGCCGATCGCGATCCCCAGCGCGAGGGCACAGAAGCCGAGCGTGCGCTGCTCTTCACGGTCGAAGATGTCCTCCGGGCCGGCGGTCAGGAGCGCGAAGAGGAAGAGGGCGAGGCAGGGCACGAAGATGGCGAAGAAGATCGCCCGCGGGCTCACCGAGGCGGACAGGAGCCAGACGAAGATCGCGGCGACGATCAGCAGTGCCATCCCCGGCAGCGGCACGTAGGCGAGGCCGATCCGCGGGCCGTAGAGGCGCACCAGGACACCTGGGCCGAAGAGCAGGACGACCGCCAGGGCGGTGGTGCAGGCCACCCGGGCCAGGTCGCCGACCTCGGTGCGGACGGTCGGGTTCGGCGGCCCCGGCTGGTGGAACGCGCCGAGCAAGCAGCCGACGCCGGCCAAGAGGAGCAGCGCGAGCATGATCGCCCGCTCTCCTCCGATCCCCCGCCGTCGGGCCAAGGCCGTGCTTTTCGTCAGTGCGCCGGTGACGGGCGCGGACAATACACTTGGCCTCCGCGGCGGGATCTGGACCCGGCGCATCCCCCGTGGACACCAAGGAGACCAACATTCCCGCGGCCTCGGGTCCGAGCCGGGCCCCGGAGCCGGTCCTCCGCTTCCTGCGCGCGCCCCGCGCCCCGCAGATCGTCTTCGGCGTGGCGCTTGTGGCGATGACGATCGTCCTGGTCGTCGCCCAGTGGCGCATCACCTTCTTCCAGGACACCTTCGCCTTCATCCTCGACCGCCAGCCCTGGACGGTCCATTCCTTCGTCTTCCCCCACAACGAGCACATCGTGATCCTGCCGGTGGCGATCACGAAGATCCTCCTGGCGGTCTTCGGGATGTCCTCCAACGTGCCGGAACAGATCGTGATGGGGATCACCGTGCTGGCGGCGGCGACCCTGCTCTTCGTCTGGCTGCGGCGCCGCCTCGACCCGTGGCTGGCGGTGATCGGCGCCACGCTCTTCCTCTTCCTCGGCGCGGCCTGGCCGACGATCCTCTGGCCGTTCGAGAACGAGTTCACGCTGCCGATCGTCTTCGGCATGGCCGGCCTGCTCTTCCTCGAGCGCGACGACACCAAGGGCGACACCTGGGCGTGCGTCATGTTCGTGCTGGGGACGATCTCCGGCAGCCTCGGCGTCTGCTTCATCGCCGCCGCCTTCGTCGACCTCCTGTTCAAACGCGAGGAGCGCGGCTGGCGACGCGCCTATGTCTTCGCCGTGCCGCTGCTGGTCTACCTCGCCTGGTACGCGGGCTGGGGCCATACGGCCGAACATCACATCACCCTCCACAACGTCCTCCATTCGCCGCAGTACGTGCTGGAAGGGTTCGCCTCCTCGCTCGACTCGCTGGCGGGCCTCTCGACGATCACCGCCAACGTCTCCGGCCAGAACGACTGGGGTCGCCCGCTCGTGATCGGCGCGATCGGGCTCCTTGCATTCGCCCAGTGGCGCCGCCCCGGCTTCACCCGCACCTTCTGGGTGGTCACCGCCCTCGCGGTCAGCTACTGGCTGCTTGCCGCCTTCGATTTCGTCCCCGGCCGCGAAGCCTCGGCGGCGCGCTACGTCTACGCGGGCGCCCTCTTCACCCTGCTGATGATCGCCGAGCTGCTGCGTGCCTGGCCGTTCAGCCGCACGGCTCTTTGGGTCGCCGCCGGGGTGGTGGCTCTGGCCATCGGGCCGAACCTCGCCCAGATGAAGGAAGGCAGCAGCTGGGAGAAAGAACAGAGTGTCTTCACCCGTGCCGACCTGGGAGCGCTCGAGATCGCCCGCGACACCGTGGCGCCGTCGTACTCCCTCGGCTCGGTCGAATCGACGGGTACGGCGTCGCTGTCCCTTGTCAACGCCGAACTGTGGTTCGAAGCCGTCGACAAGTGGGGCACTCCCGCCGACACCCCGTCCCAGATCGAAACCGAGCCGGAGGGCGGCAGGGAGCACGCCGATCTCGTCCTCGCCGAAGCGCTGCCCATCACCAGCACCTATGCGCCCGGGGGCCTGGCGTCGTCGCCACCTGCGGGGACCGTCTGCACGACCCTGCGGGGTGGCGGCGCCTCGGCCGAAAAGCGGGTGGAGCTCGAACCGGGCCTGACGACGGTCGAAATCGCCGCCGGGGCGGAACCCGAAATCGCCCTGGCCCGCTTCGCCACGGAAAAGTTTCCGGTGCGGATAGCGGGCGCGCCTGGCGGGTCGACGATGACCGTCGAAATCCCGAAGGACCGAGCCCCGCAGCCTTGGTACCTGCACGTGGAAGCCGAACAAACGACCCGCGTCTGCACCGGCAACTGACGGCCGGGAGCTATTTCCCGAACTTCGCGAGCTCGTCGCAGGGAAGCAAGAGGCCCCAGCCGGGCGGGGAGGTGGCGACGCCGGTTTCGGCATCCGGTGGTTCGGATTCGCAGACTTCGGCGCTGTGATCGAGCGAGGCTTCCCAGGGCGGCGCGCCGCGGACTTCCGGATTCTCGACGTGGAAGGAGAAGGCGACCACGACGACGGCGAGCGCGGCCATGCCCCAGAAGAGCCAGCGCGGGCGTCCTTCCCCCTCCCGGCGCCGCGAGCGGCGGTCGATCATCACCGCCGCGACCGAGACGAGCAGCAGGGCGGGGACGATCGCGTAGCGGCCGGCCGATTCCGTCCAGACGTCGACGGGCCAGACCATTTCGCTGCCGACCGCCCGCTGGTAGACGGAGACGACGAACATCACCAGCGAGATCGGGATCGCCAGCAAGGCGAGGAGGCGAGCGGTGAGGTTGGTGCGGGTGACGCCCCAGGCAAGGGCCACGATCATGGCCACGAGCAGGACGATCAGAAGCGGCCAGCCGAAGTGCACCCAGCCCTTGCCGCCGAGCTTCAAGCCGAAGACCGCGCCGTCGACCACCCGCTGCAGGTAGGAGGTCCAGATGTCGTGCGTCCACAGGGGTGTCACCGCTTCTTCCTTGTTGAAGAGCAGCACCGGCACCTGGGCGATCGCCCCCGCCCAGTAGCCCGCGAGCACCAGCACGTCGCGGCGGCCGCGGACGGCGAGCGTGCGCAGTAAGGCGACCGGGATGAAGAACCAGACGCCGGGGCTGCTGAGGCCGGTGAGGAGCGCGAAGAGGCCGGCGCCGCCGCCGGCGAGGTCGGAGCGTGGACGCCAGAGCAGGATCCAGAAGGTGGCGAAGAGCATGTACCAGGGGACGTAGGCGCCGGAGTCGGTCGACTCGAGGCCGCCGACCGGGGCCAGCACCGTGAGCAGGACCAGCGCGCCACGCAGCCAGGGGCTCTCCAGCAGCCCGGCGGTCGCCTCCCAGACGATCCAGCCGGAGAGGGCGACGACCGCACCGGAGAGGATCGAGATCGCTGCGGGCGCGTCCTGCAGCGGCACCAGCGTCGCCAGTTCGCCGATCAGCCGGGGGATGAAGACGAGGTAGGTCGCGTAGGTGTGGAAGAGCGTGCCGCCGAAGCTCGCGTGGGCGGAGTCCTGGAAGAAGATCTGGCCGTCCTCGGCCCACAGCGAGTGCAGCGAGATCGACCAGCCGATGCGCAGCATCTGCGCCAGCACGGCGACGACGAGAAGCCCGCCGATCAGCAGCGATCGCGGCGCGCCCTGAGCGGCGGCGTCGGGCGGCGGCGGATCCTGGAAGAGCGTCTCGTCGAGTCTTCGACGAACTGAGCTGATGGTCATCGGCCGGCGCCCCGCATCTGTCGCGGGACGATATCCGTGTGTCAGGCTGCATCGCGTGAGCACCGAGCCGCAAGTCGCCGTGGTGATTCCAAGCTGGGACTCGGCGGCGCTCCTGCCCGGGCTTCTCGACTCGCTGGCGGCGGATCGGAAGGAGGTCGAGCTGCTGGTCGTCGACAACGGCTCGCGGGACGGCACCCTGGAGCTACTGCGGGAGCGCGGCGTCCGGCACATCGCCCTGGCGGCCAACGTCGGCTTCGCCGCCGCGATGAATCGCGGGGTGGCCGAGACGAGCGCGCCGCTGGTGCTCGGGCTGAATGCCGACACGGTCCTTGTGCCGGGAGCGATCGGGACGCTGGCCGCGGCGCTTGCCGCCGACCCGGGCCTCGGCGGGGTGCAACCGCGCATCCTCCAGTTCGCCGGCGACGGGCCGGCCGATCCCGCCACCGCCCGCCTCTACAGCGCCGGCATGGCACTGACCGCGGACGGGCGGGCGCTCGAGACCAGGGCGGGGGAGGTGCAGTCGACCGCCTCGACGCTCGGGCGAGAGATCTTCGGCGTCTGCGGCGCCGCCTGTCTCCTACGGCGCGAGCTTTTCGCCCAGCTCGGCGGTTACGATGAGAGCTACGTCTCCTTCTACGAGGATGTCGACCTGAACGTGCGGGCGCGGATCGCCGGATGGCGCTTCGCCTACGTGCCCGAGGCGGTCGTCTGGCACGCCGGCAACGCCTCATGGCAGGTCGGCTTCGAGCGGCCGGGGGAGGAGAACGCCCGGCTCGTCGCCCGCAACCGGATCGTCACCCAGGCGAAGTTCATGCCCCTCGCGGCGATGCCGCGGATCGCCGCGGTCGAGGTCGGCGCGCTCGCCCGCGCCGCCCGCCAAGGCCGCCTACGCGCCACCCTGCGGGGCAAGCTCGAGGGCCTGGCGCGGCTGCCGCGCACCCTCCGCGAGCGGCGCCGCCTAGCGGCGAGCGGCGACCTCGGCAGCGCCCGCGCCTGGCTCGGCCGCTAACGACGCTTGCGTACGACCGGCAACACCTTGACCCGGTAGAACTTCAGTCCCAGCGTCCTGTCGACTCCTTCGATCCGCAGGTGGCGCAGCTGCGGCAGCTGTTCGAAGCCGCTGCTGCCACCGAGGGACGGCGATCGCGAGACGATCAAACCATCGCCGCTGGTCCCGGGGATAAGGCGGTAGGAGGCTTCGTCGGAGTTCAGCACAGCGGTCCTGGTAGGCGGTTTCCAGAGTATCGACTTGAGCTTTTCGAAGCCTGAGATTTCAGCCCCGGAAAGATCGAGGACGACGAAGGCGTCGCGCCCAGGCCGCGGGATCTTGATTTCTTCGCCTGCCTCGGCGGTGCCTTCGGAGATCAGTTCAGGTTCGAGGCAGCGGTTCTTGACGCGGCTCAGCACCTGCCAGTAGGGCGTCGTGTGGACGGGAAAGAAGTTGCAGGTGATCGCCTCGTTCTGCATCGGCGGGTCCCAGGCGGGAAGCCGGCCTTCGGCACTGCGTGCCCCCCACGGCAGCGCCCCGCCCGGATTCTGCCGCAGGATCAGCTGGGGCCCGTGCGGATCCCGGACGGTTTCGGCGTTCAGTTCGTCAAGCTTGCGGGTGTAGGCGGAGTAGTTCTGGAAGACCGGCAGCGGTGACCAGTCGAGTTCGTAGGCCCAGGCCACCGAGATTTCCCAAGGATCGATCGCGACGGTCTTGCCGTGCAGGAGAGCCAGGGTCGCCGGGTCGAGGTTGTAGGTCGCCTGCAGTGATGCACGTTGCTGATCGGTGCGCAGCTGGCGCAGCCCCGGACGCGCCGCCAGTTCGACTTGTTGGCGGAACGTATTCAGGTTGCTGACGACGTCGAGGCGGGTAGGCGTGGGATAAATGTGGACGATGATCGCCCCCACGATCACGGTCGCGCCAAGGAACGTCATCGCCGCCGACCGCCGCCACGGCAGCAGCAGCCAGATGCCCAAGAGGGCCGAGAGCCCGAGCGCCAGGTGGTTCGGCTCGAAACGCACGATCCCGTACTTGTAGGTAGAGAAGCCGGCGACGGCGACCGCCAGCACGGCGAAGACGCGGGCGCGGAGGTCGCGCCAGGGCGCGAACGCGGTGGCCACCACGATGCCGGTCGCGCTGCCGAAGAGAACGACGCCGTCCCAGGTCGACGCGGCCATTTCCAACGACATCGCTTCGTTGTAGCCGGTGATGATCTGGAGGCCGTTGTCGACGTAGTCCCAGAGCGTGCCGAGCGACTGTCCGGCGATCAGCCAGAGGATCAGCGTCCCGCCGACGAAGGTGCCGCCGAAGAGGCCCCAGTCCCGGCGCCCGGCGCGCCCTCCGATCATCGCGAACAGACACGCGAGGAGGATCTCGGGCCCGACGGAAAGTTTGATCAGGATCTCCAGGGCGCAGAGGGCGCCGCCGCCCGCGGCCAGCACCGTCACTCCCCAGTCCGACCGCCCCTCGCGTAGGGCCAGGAAGCAGAGCCCCAGACCCAGCGCCAGCGGTACCTGCTCGAGGTCGGGGATGGTGACGAAGAACAGGAACGCGACCACCGCGGCGGCGACCAGTCCGACCGATCGCTCCAGGGCGTCGATCATGACGACGGCGACGGAATAGGAGATGAGCGCCAGGAAGAGGAAGGCGAGGACTCCCAGCCAGCCCTCCCAGACGCCGGGCCACTGGAGGAAGCCGAGCGGCCCGTACGTGAAGACGATTTCGGTGCCGAAGTCCTTGCCGTCGTTGACGGCCATATAGAGACCGCCCATCCAACTCTGATCGAGGCCCGGGATCGGTACCGAGAAGGCGACCTGCCAGGTCAGGAGCCAGACGATCGCGGCGGCGATCCAGACACGGCGGCGGCCGGTGAACAGGTGCTCGTGGACCGCAGCCGTCACCCAATTGACCCGTCCGCCCAGGTCCATCTGATTCATGAAGCCGCCCACCGGGCGCGCACTCTAGTCGTCCTACCCGCGGCGACGACGGCGAAGGGCGATCGCTTCACGGGTGGAGATGTCGACCAGCCGGGCGCCTGTCGCGTCGCGGCGCTCGAGGCCCGCGCCGGCCCGATAGCCGCGGATCCGGCCCCGCAGTCCGCCTGTGGTGTGATCGCGAAGTAGCTGGCCGGCGCAGATCGCCGCCTCGCAGGCGAGCGCCCGCAGCGTCAGGCGGGGGTCGTGCATCACCCCGTAACGGCGCAGCATGTAGCCGCGGCTCCAGCCCGTGCGGGCGTACTTGGCGCCGCTCGCCGCGCCGAGGCTGGCCGAGTAGGCGTGCAGGGCGCGCGCGCTGGGCGCCAGCCGGCACCGCCTGCCCCGCGCCGCCAGCCGCAGCGCCAGGTCGAGGTCCTCGTAGTAGAGAAAGATCCGCTCGTCGAAGCCGCCGACGGCGGTGAAGGCGTCGTGGCGGTAGAGGGCGGCGCCGCCGGTCGGGCCGAGCGGGTCGGGAGCCTCCGCCAGGGCCGCGAGGGGCTCGCCGTGCAGGTGGTCGAAGCCCATCAGCGTCGCGTCGGCGACCACTCCGGCGGAGTCGATCAGGCCCGGGTCGCGTTCCTGCACCAGCACCCCGGCGACCGAGTCGACGCCGTCGCCGAGCCGGTCGAGCAGCGCCTCGACGAAGGTCGGCTCGGCCTCGGCGTCGTTGTTCAGGAGGATCAGCGGATCGCCGGGGTGGGCGGCGACCGCCCGGTTCAGCGCCGCGCCGAAGCCGAGGTTCTCGCCCAGCCGCAGCAGCGCCACCTCGGGGAAGCGTTCCGCCACCATCGCGTCGGAGCCGTCGCTCGAGCCGTTGTCGACGACCACGACGTCGACCCCGCTGGTCTGCCCGCGCAGGCTCTCCAGCGCCCGCGCCAGGAGCTCGCCGCCGTTGAAGTTGGGGATGTAGACCGCAGGTCGCACCGCGGGTCCGCCGTTCAGCGACGCCCGCCGAGGCGCGCGTTGGCGGCGCGAAGGGGCTTGGTCACCCGCCAGCTCAAGGAGGTCTTCAGCCGGCCCAGCTCGCGCTCGAGCTGGGCGACCTGGGCGCGCAGGCGGTCGGCCTCGGCGGCGAGCTCAGGGGCGCTCGGCGCGGGCGCGGCGGGTGCCGGGTCGGCGCCGCTCTTGCGCAGGATCGCGACCGCCTCGGCCGCGTGGCTGGCGAAGGCCTCGACCTCGAAGGCCCCCTCGGAGCGCTCGCGGATCTCCAGCAGCAGAGCCAGGAAGCTCGCCGCGGTGAAGGTGTGCGCGTGGATCGAGACCTCGCTGTCTTCGAGTTCGCGGGAGAACTTCCCCGCCCGCTCGGCGAAGTCCGGGCCTTCGCGTTCGCGCTCGTCGCCGAGCACCGCGGCGCCGTATTCGTCGTAGTGCTCGCGCCGCGACCACTCCGGCCCGTCGGTGTGATCGCGGACGATGTGCTCGACCGTGGTCACCTCGCGCCGGTGGTCGAAGGTGTAGCGCTTGTCGGGCACCGCGTAGAAGAGGATGCCGCCCGGCTTCAGCTTGCCGAGGTGGATCGCGATGGTCCCGATCGGGTCCTCGGTGTGCTCGAGGAAGTGGTTGGCGACGATGAAGTCCTGCGAGTCTGGCGCGACCGTCTCCAGCCGTTCGCCGTCGTCCACCACGTCGACCGCGGCCAGGTCCATCCCCTCCAGCTCCGGGTAGGCCGCGCGCAGCTCCTCGGTCGGCAGGCGGTCGACGTTGCGGGCCGTCGCCCAGGCGGGGACAGGGAGGCGGCGGTTGAGGGCGCCGATCTCCAGCCCCTCTCCGCGCAGGTACCGAAAGGCGAACTCGGCGCGAGCGTCGAGATAGGCGGGAGGCGGGGTTGCGGCGCCGGCGGTCGCAAGCTCGGCACTGGATCGAACTGGTTCCACGCGGCGCAGGCTACCTGTCCTTCATATCGCTCCTTCTCGAAATCTGGGGAGATCGCCCGCCAGACTGCGCCGCCCGAAAGTCGGGGAGCGGCGAAGTGAGGACCGAGTTGCCTGTTAAAACGGGAACGAACTAGCTGTTAAAACGGTATTCGACGGCATGTTAAAGCGGTAATGTGGATAGGTCGCCTCTCCCGACTACATCCCTCGCCTGGCGGACGCACGTCTCGGCCACCTCTTCGCAGAGCTTCCTGCCCTGATGGTCGTCGGCCCCCGGGCCACCGGCAAGACGACGACGGCGCGGCGTCACGCGCGCAGCATCGTGCGGCTCGACAGGGAGGCCGAGGCGGGGGCCTTCCGGGCCGATCCTGATGCCGCGCTCGGCGCGCTGGAGAGGCCGATATTGCTTGACGAGTGGCAGGCGGTGCCTGGGGTGCTCGGTGCCGTCAAGCGGGCCGTGGACGACGAGGTCGGCGCCGGTCGCTTTCTGCTCACCGGCAGCGTGCGTGCGGATCTCGATGTGCAGACGTGGCCTGGCACCGGGCGGATCGTCCGCGTGCGGATGAGTGGGTTGACCGCCCGTGAGATGGCCGGCCGCGTGGCGGGGGAGGCGTTTCTCGACCGGCTCGCACGCGCCGACCTGGACGCGCTGCCCGCGGCGCCGGACCCTCCGGACCTCTTGGGTTATGTCGACCTCGCACTGCGCGGTGGCTTCCCCGATGCGACGCTGCTGCACGGCGACGATAGCCGGCGTGCTTGGCTGGACGGATACGTCGATCAGCTGCTGACCAGGGATGTCGAGGCGCTTTCCGGCCACCGCGACCCGATCCGCCTCCGCCGCTACTTCGAGGCGCTGGCGCTCAACAGCGCCGGGCTCCCAGAGAGCAAGACCCTCTATGGGGCCGCCGGCGTCGACCGCAAGACCGCGGCTGCCTATGAGCACCTGCTCGCGAATCTGCTCGTGCTCGAGACCACGCCAGCATGGGTGAGCAACAGGCTCTCGCGCTTGATCAAGAGGGGCAAGCGCTACCTGGTGGACCCTTCGCTGATCGCTGCCGCCCTGCATATCGACCAGGCGGCCGTGCTCCGGGACGGCGACCTGCTCGGTCGCCTGCTCGAGACGTTCGTGATGGCGCAGATCCGGCCCGAGGTCGAGCTGAGCGCGTCCGTCCCGCGCCTCTACCACCTGCGCACGCAGGATGGAGCACATGAGGTCGACCTCGTCGCCGAACTGGCGGCCGGCGACATCATCGCGATCGAGATCAAGGCGACCGCGGCTCCCACGGCGTCCGATGCCAAGCATCTGGCATGGTTGCGAGACCGGCTTGGGGAGCGCTTCCTCGCCGGTGCGGTGCTCCACACCGGACCCCGTCCCTTCCGGCTTGCCGAGAGGATCTTCGCGCTGCCGATCTGCACGCTGTGGGGATGAGTCGGTCGGCTCCTACGGCATCCCTCGCCGGTCAGTAGGGTTCCACCGTCTGATGGAGCCCCTCAAGGGACTGATCCTGTCCGGTGGCGCCGGCACTCGCCTGCGCCCGATCACGCACACCTCTGCCAAGCAGCTGGTGCCGGTGGCGAACAAGCCGGTGCTGTTCTACGGCATCGAGGCGCTGGTCGACGCGGGCGTCAAAGAGATCGGGATCATCATCGCGCCGGAGACCGGGGATGAGATCCGCGAGGCCGCGGGCGATGGCTCGCAGTTCGGCGCCTCGATCACCTACATCGTCCAGGACAAGCCGGCCGGGCTGGCCCACGCGGTGCTGACCGCGGAGGAGTTCATCGGCGGCTCACCGTTCGTCATGTACCTGGGGGACAACCTGCTGAGCCACGGCCTGCGGGGGCTGGTGTCGACGTTCGCCGAGGACGATCCCGACGCGCTGATCCTGTTGACGCCGGTCGACGACCCGCAGTCCTACGGGGTCGCCGAGCTGACGCCGGAGGGCGGGATCGTGCGGCTGATCGAGAAGCCGAAAGACCCGCCATCGAACCTGGCGCTGGTCGGGGTGTACCTCTTCAGCCCGCTGATCTTCGACGCCGCCCGCCGGCTCGAGCCCTCCTGGCGCGGGGAGCTCGAGATCACCGAGGCGATCCAGACGCTGATCGACGACGGCCGCCGGGTCCAGTCCGAGGTGGTGCGCGGCTGGTGGAAGGACACCGGGCAGCTCGCCGACATGCTCGAGGCCAACCGGCTGGTGCTGGAGGAGATCGAGGAGTCGATCGAGGGCGAGGTCGACGAGCACTCGCGGGTCGAAGGGCGCGTCGTCGTCGCGCCCGGTGCCAAGATCGTCCGCTCGATCGTCCGCGGCCCGGCGGTGATCGGCCCCGGCGCCACCGTCGAAGACGCCTTCATCGGCCCCTACACCTCGATCGGCGACGAGGTCGAGGTGCGCCGCTGCGAGGTCGAGCACTCGATCGTCCTCGCCAACTCGACCGTCGAGGATCTCGGCACCCGCATGGAGGCCAGCCTCCTCGGCCGCAACGTGAAGCTGGCCCGCAGCGACGGCCTGCCGAAGACGCTCCGCTTCTTGGTCGGCGACAACTCCATCATCGAAATGCAGTGACGGCGCCGCGCGGTCGATGACCTCCGTCAGCCGGTGGAATCGGCGCGCCCACTGACACTGGGCGATCCCCGCCGTGGTCCTCGTGGTGATCGGCTCGCCGCTGCTCAGCAACTACGCCGCCCCTCGTCAGGTGATGCCTGATCAGATATCATCGGGCCATGAAGAGCGGTGAACTCATTCGGGACGCCCGGGCCAGGCACGGCCTGTCGCAACGCCGCTTGGCGCTCCGGTCGGGGTCCAGCCAAGCGTGGATCTCGCGGGTCGAGCGGGGCGAGATCTCTCCGTCGGTCGAGTCCCTCGATCGTCTGCTTCTGGTCATGGGGGAGACTCTTTCCCTCCGGGCCGAGTCGGTCGGCGGCGACGAGGAAGATCGGGCGTGGGCAGAGACGCACCGGGCTCGTCCGATGGCCGAGCGGCTCGAACGCGCCTTCGACGCCGCCGCCTTCGCCGGCGAGTTGCGCGGCACGGCGAAATCCTCGTGAGCGAGGGGAGCTTCTCGCCGCAGGAGATCTTCGCGGCGCTGCACCGCCACGGCGTCGACTACGTGACGATCGGTGGGATCGCGGCAAATGCGCATGGCTCCCGGCGCCTCACCCTTGATGTCGACGTCGTCCCAGCGCCTGAGGTGGCCAACTACGAGCGCCTCGTCGCGGCGCTCGACGAGCTCGGCGTCCCTGACTCAGCCGTCGACTCCGAATTTCGCGATCTCGAACCTCGTGACAGCTTCGATCTGGCGCGGGCGCGGATCCTCAAGCTTCCGACCGTGGCGGGCGACCTCGACTTGCTGAATGGGGCGGTCGGCGCGCCGCCATATGAGGATCTGCGCAAGCGCTCGGTCGAGGTCGAGGTCCGGGGGACGCCCGTTCGGATCGCCTCGCTCGACGACCTGATCGCGATGAAGCGTGCCAGCGGACGTCCGCAGGATCTGCGCGACATCGCCGAGCTGACGGGACCGGACGAGCCCGACGGCTGAACGGCGGTCGGGATGGCGGCCCGCCGCTCTCCGGGTGCGTTGGACCGCACCTCCAGCCACCGCCCGCCGTCGCGACTTTCGGGGCAATAGCCTGTTCGGGCCTTGGAGATGACGACGAGAGCGGGGATGGGCCGATGAAGGTGCTGGTCGCGGGTGCCAAAGGGCAGCTCGGGCGCGACATGGTGCTTGCCGCGGGCAACGCGGGGCACGATGTGGTCGGCTTCGGGCGGGCCGAGATGGACGTCACCGACAACGACATGGTGCGGCGGCGGCTCGAGCTCGAGCGGCCCGACATGGTCGTCAACTGCACCGCCTGGACCGACGTCGACGGGGCCGAGACCGCCGAGGAGGCCGCCCTCGCCGTGAACGGGACCGGGGCCGGCAACGTCGCCGCGGGCGCCCGCGAGGTCGACGCCGCGGTCGTCTTCGTCTCCACCGATTACGTCTTCGACGGCCAGAAGGGCGAGCCCTACGTCGAGTCCGACCAGCCCGCACCGCTCTCGGCCTACGGGCGCACCAAGCTCGCCGGCGAGGAGGCGACCGCGGCCGCCAACAAGCGTCACTTCATCGTGCGCTCGGCGGGACTGTTCGGCATCAACGGCGGCAACTTCGTCGACACGATGCTGCGCCTCGCCGAATCGACCAACGAGGTGCTCGTCGTCCGCGACCAGGTCACCTCGCCGACCTATACGTGGCACCTCGCCTACGGCCTCACCCGGCTGATCGACGGGATCGAGTACGGCATCCACCACATGGCCGCGGCGGGCAAGTGCTCCTGGTACGAATTCGCGCGCGAGATCTTCGAGCAGGCGAAGACCGAAACCAAAGTGCTCTCCGGCACGACCGAGATGCTCGGCCGCCCCGCGCCGCGGCCCGCCTTCTCCGCCTTGCAGAGCCAGCGCGAGCATGCGATCCGGCTGCCGTCCTGGCACGATGGCCTGGCCGGGTACCTCGCCCAGCGCGAGTCCGAGACGAACTAGATCGTTATAGCGACGGAGGAACGCATCCCATGAAGCTCCTGGTCACCGGCGCCGCCGGATTCATCGGCTCCACCTACGTCCGCATCGCCGGGCAGGAGCACGACATCGTCGTGCTCGACAAGCTGACCTACGCCGGCCGCCCCGAGAACCTGCCCGAGGGCACGCAGCTGATCGAGGGCGCGATCGAGGATCCCGCGATCGTCCGCGAAGCGATGCAGGGCGTCGACGCGGTCGTCAACTTCGCCGCCGAGTCCCACGTCGACCGCTCGATCGACGACCAGCAGGCCTTCGCCCGCACCCACGTGATCGGCACCGGCACGCTGCTCGACGCGGTCCGCGAGCTCGGCGTCCAGCGTTATGTCCAGGTCTCCACCGACGAGGTCTACGGCTCGATCGACTCCGGCTCCTTCACCGAGACCTCGCCGCTCGACCCCTCCTCGCCCTACTCGGCGACCAAGGCGGCGGGCGACCTCCTGGTCGGCGCCCACGTCCACACCTACAACCTCGACGCCTCGATCGTCCGCGGCTCCAACAACTACGGCCCGCGCCAGTACCCCGAGAAGCTGATCCCGCTGATGGTGCTGAACGCGCTGCACGGGGATCACCTGCCGGTCTACGGCGACGGCAAGCAGGTCCGCAACTGGCTCTACGTCGAGGACTTCTGCCGCGGCATCCACACCGTGCTCGCCAAGGGCAAGGCGGGGGAGGCCTACAACGTCGGCGGCCCAGACGAGTGCGAGAACATCGAGGTCATCAAGCGCGTCATCTCCCTGGTCGACGGCGACGAGTCGCTGATCGAATACGTCACCGACCGCCCCGGCCACGACCGTCGTTATTCGCTCTCCTCGGAGAAGCTGAAGCGCGAGCTCGGCTGGGAGGCGCAGGTCCACTTTGACGAGGGCATCGAGAAGACGGTCGCCTGGTATCGCGACAACGAGGACTGGTGGGGCCCGATCCGCTCCGGCGAGTACCGCGAGTACTACGAACGGCATTACGGCAAGGCCCTCGGCTAGTGGCGACGCCCGGCGAGACGAAGCTCGACGGGGTCGTCCTCGTCGAACCGCAGGTGCACGGCGACGAGCGCGGGTTCATGCTCGAGTCGTATGCCCGTCATGAGTGGGCTGATCTGGGCGTCGACGTGGAGTTCGTGCAGCACAACCATTCCCGGTCCTCGAAGGCCACCCTTCGGGGCATTCATTTCCAGACCTCCCCTGGCCAGGCGAAGCTCGTGCGGTGCGCGCGCGGGGCGATCGTCGACGTCGCGGTCGACCTGCGCAAGGACTCGCCGACCTACGGCCAGTGGGAGGCGCACGTCCTCGACGACGAGAAGCACCACCAGCTGTTCGTGCCGGTCGGTTTCGGTCACGGGTTCGCGGTCCTGAGCGACGTGGCCGACGTCTGCTACCAGGTGTCCTCCCTGTATGACCCGGCGACCGAGGCGGGGATCGCCTGGGACGACCCGGACGTCGCCGTCGACTGGCAGGTCACCGACCCGCTCCTCTCGGAACGGGACAAGAAGGCGCCGACGCTCTCCGAGGTAGGCGACTCGCTTCCCTGGTGACGTAGGCTGCCGCCGCGGAGGATGACCTCGCGGCGGGACATGAGAATCACGCTGGCGGCGATGACGCTGTCGAGCCCCGGCGCCGCGTACCGGCGAATCAGCGGCTGGGTGGTGGTTGGTCCACGTTGGTCTCGGGGGTGCGGTGTTGTCCGGGGCGTTTGTGGCCGTCCGAGATGGGGTGGCGGGTGTCCCGGGCGCCTCATGGGGGTCCTGGCAGACTGTGACCCCCATGAGGCGCCCGGGACGTGAGGCTTCCGTGGGAGAGGCGTCACAGGGACGGGAGGAGGGCGCACTTCCGTGACGCCCGTGTCCGGGAGACCCCACACCTCGGCCCGATCGTCGATGAAGATGCCGGGAACGTCACACGCTCTCCCGCCTCGTGTCGCTCTCGGGGCCGGGGACGAGGCCCCGAGAGCATGCGGTCGACCTTTCGTCCGGTGGACGGACCCA
>Ga0207678_10000173_pt1 | contig 54632 bp, 61 predicted proteins | sample KBSC63metaG_FD_184319 | JGI IMG/M metagenome (GOLD analysis project Ga0207678, IMG submission 184319) | Corn rhizosphere microbial communities from Kellogg Biological Station, Michigan, USA - KBS C6-3 metaG (SPAdes) (version 2) | ecosystem: Host-associated > Plants > Roots > Rhizosphere > Soil ... | reverse complement strand
ACGACAATTCGGTCCGCATTCCTTTTGACTCTGAGTCCCACAGTGAATTGCCAGGACATTTTAGCCTTCCTCAAAGCTAAGTTAGGCTGCGAACGAGCGCTCAGCGGCATCGACCCAACCTTGCGTGCGAGCCTGGTGTTCTGTTGTGCCTGGGTGTTGTCGCGTCGCGGCGCACTCAGGGCGCACGGCTATTTAGAGAATGGGGCGGACGCTGGTTCAATGGGCATCACATGCTACGTGGTCCGCCCCACGGCGCGCTGCATGTATTGGCATTAGTCAACAATGGCGCGCGTATGTCACAGATGGCAATTCGGTCACCCAAGCACAAGTGACCACCATCAAGAAGAACTTTATAAACCTGACTGTTGGCCGGAGAACAGAAACTCCATTCTGGTCGCGCGAGCGGAGGGACTTCTGGGCATTCCAGAACCCGAGATGCCCGCTGTTGGCACTTCTGGGCGCCGGGGGGTCGCTACGCCGCCGTGGACGCGTCAGCGCCATGGCTGGAGTTGAAGGCAAAGTTATGGTTTCGAGATCGTGGCCGAGCCTTTTTCGGTCAGATAGGGATTCTAGCTCCGCGAGTCTGCTTGGCGCGCTTCACCGATTCGCCGGTGGTATCGACCCAACCTGATCCCCGGTTCTCTCCTGTCAACACCTTGCCGCTCTGTATCAACTCAAGTTGCTGCTGTATGCTCGCTTGCTCCTGCTTGCACCACGCGACGAAACGACCAGGTGCCGACGTTGGCCGCCTTCCTTCCATATGACTGAGCTGCGCCTTGCTCTTCTTTTCTCGCTCAGCTGCCTTCTGGCCCAGGTTCGGCTGAGAGCCAGCACGCCGAGCTTTGTCGTGCGAGTCTCGTTTCCTCGTCGTCATCGCTCTTTGCTCCAATTTCCTCAATCCTGAGGACAACGCGCGAAAAGCGACTTCGTTGGCTAATCAAACTTGGATTTTCGAGAGTGCCTCGGCTTCCCCGAAGCTAGGGATTCCGCTTCGGCTTAGCTTGTGATTTGCAAAGCCGCTTGACGTCGGCTTCGGCCTGCTCCGCAGTCGGATAAGAGTCCTTACCAATTTTTGTAATGCCTTTCTCCTTACCGGTTGGCTCAATATCAACGACAAGGCACGTCTCATCGGACGAGCGGACAACCCACCAATTCGCGAAAGCAGGAGTGGTAGCGGAGAACGTTAGAACTACAGTAATAGCTAGCAGACCACGCATTGTCAGAGAAAGCGCAGGCTTTAGTTGCGCGCCCAGGCCCGCTTGGTGACCAGCCTCAAGTCCGTGGCGAAATGCTCTCTCGAGAGCAAAGCAAAGCAGAAAAGCAGAGCCTTACTATTCTACGAGCGCACCCTTCCACCCTGTGTCGTGCATTGCGACAGACGAAAGCGCCGGCAATTGCAACACGGTCGCGTATTGACCCTCGCGCAACTGCGTTAGCAGGACGATCTTCCCATCGGGAAATTCCAAAGCGTCACGATGAGCGTGCCGTTTGCCCTTGTTGACCTGTTGGAACTTCGCCACCTTGTGTCCGGGCGTCCAGGAGAAGATTACCCCCTCGCATCGGATTTCCTTTTCAAAGGACAGCTCCGTGCCGGGAAGCAAGCACACGGCCACGCTACGATCGTCAGCCGCAGCGAAACCACGTGTAGGCGTGTTCGGAAAGCTCGTTGATGCCAACTTGTCACCGGCCTTCGCAGGCCGAGACCTGATCAGCTCTAGGCTGTAATCACACATCGAGGATACTCCGTTAGAAGTACCCCCCGTCCTAATGCCTAGCATACGCAATCAAAGCGGCGATCTTTTGTCGGCAACTTCCCTAGGCAAGATATGAATAGCCCCGGGCATGTGTCCACCTACGCTCCTTCAATCAGGTTACCGACGACGAGAACCAGATAGGCAACCAGTAGGAGCAGGAACCCTCCAGTCGGGAATGCCGGCGGCATCTGCACGCCCGTATAGACCAAGTAGCGAACTACAACGGCGGCGATTGCCAATGCCACAGAGATAAGGAAGGTCAGTTGTTTTGGTGGCGTGAGCGGAAACATTGATTTACCTCCTGCAAAAGTGCCCGTGAGTAGGCGAGGACCTAGTTTAGCTGCTGTCCTATTCAGGCATCTGCTCGCCTGATCCGCCGATCTCTGCGGGAAAATCCTTGAACTTCGGCAGTCCGTCTCGCATGGGAAGTACTGTCTCTGCATAGTTGACGTGCAGGGCGGGTCGGAAGCTGAGGGATGGCACCGTGCTTGCAAATACGTCGATCAACTCCAGAGGAGGGTGATTGGTCATCAAATGTCCTCCGCATTTGGTGCAGTACTGCTGCTGGCTTGCGGCCGTCTTCTGGAACATGCCGATATGTTTGGCACCAGCCTTCACGTGCACGGCCTCAGGTCTCCACAATGTAAAGGCGTTGACTGGTCCACCTGACCACGAGCGACAGGATTGGCAATGGCAGTAACCCATGCTTTCGGGTTCGCCCGAGACCTCAATCTGAACTGCCCCACAGAAACATCCACCTTTGTGCATCATCAGTCTCCGAGACTTGCACTCACCACAGGCTCTCAGCCGCTAATTGGCTCGCCAGGAAGAACAAGCCGAACCTCGCCTTCCGTCATGCCCCAATTGGCGAGAGTTGCTGCGGGGATGTGCCCGACGACCTCAAAAACTGCATCCGCCGCATTCGCTGACTTCGCCACCGCGTCAGTGGCTTTATCGTCCTCACCGATAGCGACTAAGAACCACTGTTCTATCGAACGCCCCTCGGCACTGACATACTTGGTGAACAAGCGCACCACTCGTCCATCTGTCTTTTGCTGCATAGCGACACGCACTGATTGGCTTCAACGGCAGTCGGGTGGCTCGTCGTACCCATGGCGGCTGCTGTAAAACATGAGGGCCATCAGTCCGCAGCCGATCATGAGCGAGAAAACGATGCCAAGTATGATGGCAATGTACCCGTGAATGCTCATTTCCACGTCGACTGAGGTCCAGGCATAAATCGCCCACCAGAGGGTTGCGGCAAGAACCGCGAGAAGCACCAAAATAAGGAAAAAGCTCTTCATCGAGGAAGTCCCATTGTCCTGCTTTAACGCAGGCATTCGTGGCTAGTTTCGGCCGATTCGACCGCGCGCATGAGCCAGACTATCCATGTCAATCTTGCTTAAGCTCTTAGGCTGGGCGAGCAATCCGAGGCGGCAGCTTCATTCTTCTTCGTGCTGGCTAGAGGTTGGATGGGTGGGAACGTGCTTGATTAGGAGAAGCCCAGCTCTGCACCGGCTCCTCTTACGCAGTACTGGACGCGGCTACGCGACCATGTGTCAGGGTTAGGGTGATTTTGACGGCTCGCCCCAGCCCTTTCGGAGATGCTGGGAAGCGTGCCTTAGCAAGTAGCTCCCCAACCTTGGGCCATGTCCTCCAGCTCTTCTTCAGAAACCCCCTCTCCACCGGGCTCCTCTTGCGCATTACTGGGGGCGGCGTCGTTCAGTTGCTTATTTAATTCAAATGCTTAGGACTTTTAATTCGCATCCTGACTGCCCACATAATCGGTGATCAGTAAATTTCGCCTACATACATGCCATGGAAGAGTACGACGAGTTAAACACCTTCGAGAAAGGAGAGAGTTGGCCGACTAAAGTAGAGAGCTGGCCGACTATTCAGGAGATCGAGCGCCGCTTGCGGAAGCTCGGCTGCACCAAAGAACAGGTGAAGCGTCACCTTGATCAGGTGGCGATGAGTCGAACTGAAGCCGCCAGAGAAAAGTCCAATCCTCGCTCGAAGGGCCGTTGATTGGCCCGACCGATACTGAAGGATTGAAGGGACGCGATCAGCTTCGTAGCACCTAATTCAGCGTCCTGAGCTTTACTGCGGTGGCGGCGACTGTTTCTCATCGCTGGATGTTCGGATCGATCACGGCCCAGCTCGGTGCGCTCGAAGTCCAGATGGTCATCTGTGATGCCCGCCAAGCTCGGGAAGAACACATTCACCGTGCCTGAACCCGCATCGATAAATTGACAGTCGCGACACCAGCAATGGCGTGCTGTGATCCGTTCCGCATCCATCTTGTAGCGAATCAGATATAAAGCCATTTTACCGAACGTTGCGTATCCATCGGAGAGACGGCACCTCGAAGCTGCTTCTCGGCTTAACCAGCATCCCTCCCAAGATCGGCGCAATCAAGACGATCAAGGTGACCCGGAATGAAACCTTGAAGGTGAAGGTGGTGGATCATCCTCGCCGTGATGAACCGGCTGAGGCGATAGAGGTATGACTAACCGGTTCCAGCCACCGTGGGCTCTCGGAGCCTGTCGAACCGGGTGTCGGAACCGATCGCATTGATTGCAGCTTTGTTGGATAAGCGCAGCAGAGCTTTACCTCGCTGTGCTCCTAGAGGTGACTCTAGTAGAGAAGCCCGGATTTTTCCGGGCTTCTTGTTTTTTGTTCTCTTCGATTTTCGTCAGCGTAAAGGGTCGGGAACTTCTGGAAGGTTCTCGGCCTCAAAGAATGACGTTTCCTCGTGGCATCGAGGAGGAAGCGTTCGAGGCTTTCCACGAACTCATAGCTTCGAGCTAAATTCACCCAGCCTCGTGCTAATCGGATGTATTCTGCCTTAGTCTCTGGGTGAGTTGCACTCGGCGCGCTCCTTACATTCCGCAGCACGCCCATACGAAGCGGCGATGTTTGTGCCAGACGTTGCAGCATCACGGTAACTCATCTGGCGTGCCTCCAATCTAACTATTAAAAAACGGTCCAGCGCCGAAATAGTCTCCTCTCCGGGCAAAACAACTTAAACAACAGCGTTCTACCATGCTTGAACAAAACACTCGCCGCTTTCCGCCGCAGTGGACGGTGGAGCACACTCGCGACATCCTGGGGAATGGGCCGCTGCGCCTTACAACGACATCATGCTTAGAGCGTTGAAGGTCGCTGCAGTGAAGGATGAGCTGCGCGCTTACGCGGCTAGCGAATGGAGTTTATTCGCTCAGGGGAAGCGGCCCGCCGTCCATCGGGGCGATTGTCCCAACGGAAATCCAGCAGCGTCCCGCATAGCAGTTCGGGCAAGCCCGCCAAACACCCTGATTTTTTCGGGTGTACCCCCTCCCTTGACATTCGCTGCAAAGTTTTTCTTTCCCCAGCAGGCCTTTGCCGCCGTCTGGGACTAAGCGATCAACCAAATCCTCTACGACAGAACTCCACATGAGAGAAGCTCCAGCACCCAGGATTGCAACGGTACGAGCGGGGGCCAACAAGGTTATCGCGATTTTTGTCGTTGTACACCGGAGATCGCCTTCTTTTTCTTTTTTCTGTGTGGATCAGATCTCGAAAGCGCTTTTGCGTAGAATCTCTTTGACGGCTTTAGTGCGCCGCTTACCCCTGAGGTGCTGTAGTTCGAGTACTGCATCGCCTATCGTTTTTACCTGCTTCTTTGGCTTAGATCGTGGAGTCGATGGTCTTACGATTTCGAAGCCATTCCTCCACATTCTGCTTTGTTTGTTCGATCTTTCCCAATTTAAACCCATGCATAAAACCTCCTTCTGATTTGAAATTCGAACCTGAGGTCCGAAAATGATTTTTGAAATTTGAGTCTGAAAACTGATTTTGAAATTTGAGCGTAGTTCGTCGTTACGGCGCAGCGAGGCTGCACCGTTCGGCAAGGACAACAGATTGACGTGATACTTTTTAGCTTATGGCCTACCGCCTCAGAGGCGCGCGTTTGTGCGAAATACCTTAAATCAATCGTTTTTCAAAAAATCTCGTAACCGTCCGCTTCCTGGCTCGTTTCCCGCGAGACGTAAGCCATGAAAGCGTTGCCCTCTTCCAATCCCAGTCCACGTGAGCTGGTTTCTCCCATGGCTCCCGTGGTCGCGCGATCCTCAACTCCGACCAATTGTGCTCGCCCTCGATCGCCATCAGAGCATGAAAATGCTGATTGCTGGTGGCCCGAGAACCCTGTTTGAAGGTCAGGAAGACGATCTTGCCGCCCTTCCGTCTCCAGCTGTTCCCGAATATGGCCCTCAGCATTTGCGCGCGAAGGTAGTTCAGACGGCGTTTCGCGTCCTTTTACGTGAGCTGGTTTCTCCCATGGCTCCCCGTGGTCGCGAGAGCTCAATGGATTGGATCTCCATCGCGATCCTCAACTCCGACCAATTGTGCTCGCCCTCGATCGCCATCAGAACATGAAAATGCTCATTGCTGGGAGACGCTCATGCCGTTTCCTAAGTTCAGCGTAATGCAGTGTCGGGGAGCGCGTTGGACAAATGGGCTTGGATACGCGTGATTGTTGGATTCGGAATTAAATTGTGACAGATCTGACCTCGCAATGCTTAGATTTATGTGATGTTCGGCAGCGATGCCGACCGAATAGAAAAATGAATGTGAAGAAACGCTTAGTATAGAGCCATTCTGCCGACCTTGTAACTAGACCAATGGCACTAGCGGAATTTGGCCTTCTACCTATTTATAGCTCGCTAGTCTTCGAGGGCCACTGTCATATAAATTTATTTTTTCGTTATCGACGCAAGTTTCCTCAGCGCGTAGTGAGACCTAGTTTTGACTTTCTCACCTTATCCCGACGGCTGTGGGAAGGCCATGGAAGCCCAGCCGCACCTCAGAAAAGCATCGGTCTCGACGAGCGCCCGGAGTTACTTGCCAATAACATGAGGAGGTTGTGTCCGCCAGCGGCGGCGACTTCGAGCGCGCGCTTTGCCGTCTCCTGTCCCTTGATGTCCTTCAAGTCGGGCATCGCCTCATCGCGGGCTCAGGCGTGGGAACGGGCCGGCGCAAGGTCTGAAGCCCCTTGAAGTGATTGATGAGCTGAAGCAGGTCCGATGGCGCGAGGATCGCCATGTCGGCTGCAGCCCACGCGGCTTCGGCGCCGTACGAAGCTGGACAGATCAGGCCCTTGCCGAGCGCGTTGGCCCCGATCGCGGCAGGAAGCGCGCCGGCGACGGTCGTTATCGACCCGTCGAGCGCAAGCTCTCCGAGCACGCAATAGCCCTCGATTGCATCGCGCGCGACCGCGCCAACCGCGGCCATCAGGCCAAGCGCGATGGGAAGGTCGTAGTGACTTCCTTCCTTGGGGAGATCGGCGGGAGCGAGATTGACGGTGATGCGCTTCGGCGGAAGCCCGAGACCGATCGCGTTAAGCGCTCCGCGAACACGCTCGCGGCTCTCGGCGACTGCCTTGTCGGGAAGGCCGACGAAGGTGAAGGCCGGGACGCGCGGGGCCGATCTGGATCTGCGCGTCGACGGCGCGCGCAACGATCCCCTCGAAAGCGACCAACCGTCGTCCGCGCGAATAGTCAAGTAGTCAATGCCCGAGCACCGGCAAGAACAATCAGAGAACATCGGAAATGAGCTGGGCGCAGCACCGTTGGCTTGAACCGCTGTCTTCGACGCACGAGGATGGCGAGATGTTCAAAGACCGCGCCATGCGAATCTTCCTCGTCCATCTCGCGGCCTTCGTCGCAGGCGTCCTTATCTGCGCCGGACTCAATCTTTGGCTCACGCCGGGCACGCTGTGGTTCCCTTGGGTGCTCATGGCTTGGTCCATCGCCATCGCCACCCACGCTCTTGCGCTTCTCTTGCGCAAGACGCGGCGGCGCGAGCGGATCTTCATCGACCCGAAGGCACGCGCGTCGATGGTGCACCTCTTCGCCTATCTCGCCGTCGTGCTCCTGCTGTTCTTCGTCAATCTCACCGTCACACCGAGAGTGTGGTGGTTCTATTAGGTGGCGCTCGGCTGGGGCACCGGCGTCGGCTTTCACCTCTGGTGCGCCTTCGGCAAGCGGCGGAGACGAACGCCGCAGCAGCAATCGCCACGGCAAATTGAGGCGAAGCCTGAGCGCAAACGCGCACCGCGGCGGAAGAAGCCTAAGGCTTGAGACCTCAATCTTTAGGAATAAGTGTGTTCGACGGCAGGGTTGGATCGAGCAGGCGGGTCGCCTGGTCGGCGCCGGTGACGGGCAGGCCTTCTTAATCGAGCAGCCCGAGCTGGGCGAGCACGCTAGCCTGGTCCCAATAGATGCGCTCGAATGCGACCTTCTCTTTCTTGTCGAAGCCGACCACCACGACAAACGGGATCACGACTTTGCGCCCCGTCGGCTTTCACGCCAGGCAGGATCGCCGGCATGTCACAGTCATGCGTGAAGCTGATCATCACCTCGTCGACGAACTGGCTCTCGCCGACGGTGCGCGTGATCAGCTTGACGCTCCAATCGTCGGGCACGCGGCCGACGAAGTAGTTCTCGTAGAAGTGTCGCACCAAATCGTAGCCTGAGCCGCCGGTCATGGTCGGCACGTGGGTCACATGCGGCGCCTCCGCCATGGTCGCCATGGTCGCTTCGATGTCGCGCGTGTTGAACGCTGCGTCGGTATGGGCGTCGAACTTGGCGCCGAGACCTTTAGGATCGGAGGACATCACGCCCTCCGCTTGGCCCTGTGGGCTTTGATCTTGCGCTCCACCACGTCCCAGATCATGGCGGCGATGTCCGGCCCTCCGAACGCGGCGACCTGCCTGATGCCGGTCGGCGAGGTGACGTTGATCTCGGTGAGATAGTCGCCGATCACGTCGATGCCGGCAAAGATCAGCCCGCGCCGCTTGAGCTCAGGCCCAAGCCGCGCGCAAATCTCCTTGTCGCGCTTCGTGAGCGTCGTGGCCTCGGCCTTGCCGCCGATATGCAGATTGGAGCGCGTCTCGCCTGGAGGCGGCACGCGGTTGATCGCGCCGGCGACCTCGCCATCGACCAGGATGATGCGCTTGTCGCCCTTGGCGACCTGCGGCACGTAACGCTGCACCATGATCGGCTCGCGGAAGGTCAAGCCCATCAGCTCGATCAGCGAGTTGAGGTTGGTGTCGTTGGGCATGATGCGGAAGATCGCTGCGCCGCCATTGCCGTAAAGCGGCTTCACCACGATGTCCTTGTGCTTTTCGCGGAAGGCGCGGATTTCCTCGGCCGAGCGGGTGACGAGGGTGGGCGGCATCAGGTCGAGAAAATCGAGCACGAAAATCTTTTCGGGCGAGTTGCGCACACTCGCCGGATCGTTGACCACCAGCGTATCGGGGTGGATGCGCTCCAAGAGATGGGTCGTGGTGATATAGGCCATGTCGAAGGGCGGATCCTGGCGAAGATGCACCACGTCGAAGGTGCCGAGATCCACTTCCCTTGGATGCGCGAGCCGGTAGTGGTTTCCGGGCTTGTCCTCCACGGTGAGACTATGACCCTCGGCGATCAGCTTGCCGTCGCGGAGCGAGAGATTGTTGGGCGTGTAATAGAACACGTCATGCCCGCGCCACTGCGCTTCGAGCAGGAGCGCGAAGGTCGAATCGCCCCTGATATCGATGCGCTCGATGGGGTCCATCTGGAAGGCGACCTTGAGGGCCATGGCGCCCTTATAGGCAGAGTTTCGCCAAAGGGAAATGAAGGAGGGTCACACCGGGAAGGCGTTGGCGATGTAGCGAGGCCAGGCGAAGGGCGCCGCGAGCACAACGTCGAAGGCAATGTCATGCCCCGCAAAGTCGGGATGGCCGGCCAGCCAATATTGGGCGGCTCTGACGATGCGGCGTCGCTGCCTGGGGGGAAGCGTCCAGGCGGTTTCCTCCTTGGTCTTGCGTCGCTTGACCTCGATGAAGGCGAGCCGCTTTCCTTTGAGCGCCACGAGATCGATCTCGCCGACCGGGGTTCTATAGCGCTGCGCCACGATGCGTTGGCCTTTGAGGCGAAGCAGGAGTGCTGTCAAGGTCTCGGCAAACAGCCCGCTGCGATAGGCTTTTGCCCGCGCCTGCTTCATGTCAATCGGCCTTAGGCTTTAGCGAGAGCCCAAGCTCGTAGACACGGTTGCGCGGGACTTGCAGCACCTCGGAGACGCTCCGCACCGCGTCGCGGAAGCTCTCCACATTGAGCGCCTTGTTGAGCTGCTCGACGATCTTCTCGTCGCTGACGCCACCGTCCTCGATGGGCGGCGCGACAACCACAACAAACTCGCCCTTCGATTGGTCGCTGAGGGAGAGCTCGCCGGCAAGCCGGTCGAGCGTCCCGCGCGTCACCGTCTCGTGCAGCTTGGTCAGCTCTCTCGCGATCGCTGCCTCGCGCGCGCCCAACACCTCTGCCATCTCGGCAAGGCTTTTCCCAAGCCGAGGCCCAGTTTCGAAAAAGACTAGCGTCCCCGGAACAGATTTGAGTTCTTCGAGCCGCGTGCGGCGCGCGCCGGACTTGGGCGGCAGGAACCCGGCAAACAGGAAGGTGTCGGTCGGAAGACCTGCGCTCGTCAAAGCCGCGATCGCCGCGGAAGGTCCGGGAATGCTCGTCACGGTAAAGCCATGGTCGAGCGCCTCGCGTACGAGCTTGTAACCTGGATCGGAAATGAGCGGCGTGCCTGCGTCTGAGATGAGCGCGACCGAAGCTCCAGCGCGTAGCCGCCCCAAGAGGCGCGGGCGCTCCTTGGCGGCGTTGTGCTCGTGATAGGGCGTAAGCTCGCCGGCGATGCCGTAATGCGAGAGGAGCTTCTTCGAGTGCCGCGTGTCCTCGGCGGCGATGAGATCCGCGCGCGCGAGCACCGACAGCGCTCGAAGAGAGATGTCGCCGAGATTGCCGATCGGTGTCGCCACGAGATAGAGGCCAGGCGAAAGCGGCCGCTCGATCAAGTCGGCGAGCACCTCGCTCGCGCGAACCACCGTGCTGTGGTGGTGTGCTTTCGTCTGTTCTTTGTGGCGATGGTCTTGCACGCGCCGTGCCCGCCTTTTTGAGGCCCGAGCCAACGACTTAGCTTGCGCTGGGACGGGCGACCCCGCCCTAGGCGCTCGAACGTTACGTGATATAGTCGCGCTTCGTCCATCATGATTGGGCCATCGTTGCGAACACGCTCCCTCGCAAAACCAAGCGGCTTGCGGTCTCAAGACCCAACCGGAGGAGCTGGTCGTCTTGCGCCGCCTCCAACAAGCCAAAAGACTATGCGGCTTTCGTCGAGCATTGGTCGTTTCGCTGCCGTGAAGATCGCGCTTGCCGGCATGATGGCGGCAATGCTTGTCGCCTGCGGCGCTCCTGGCGCCGGCGGCGGCGGACCCGGTGGCGCGAGCTTCACCGAATCGACCGGCGCGGTGAAGGTGGCGCTTCTCCTTCCCGTCACGTCGTCGGGCTCCACCCCCGCCGTGGCCAAGGCATTGAAGCAGGCCGCCGAGCTCGCTTTGTTCGATTTCGACAATCCGAATGTGTCGCTCGTTCCCAAGGATACGAAGGGAACGCCTGACGGAGCGCGGCTTGCCGCTGAGAGCGCCATCAAGGACGGCGCCGAGCTTATCATCGGGCCGCTGTTCGCTCAGGAAGTCGCAGGCGCGGCGCCGGTCGCGCGGCAGGTCGGGATTCCCATGATCGCGTTCTCGAGCGACGAGAAGGTCGCCGGCAACGGCGTATACCTCCTGAGCTTCCAAGCCGGGCGCGACGTACCGCGCATCGTGAGCTTCGCCATGTCGAAGGGCAAACGCAGTTTCGCGCAACTCGTCCCGCAATCGCCTTACGGACGCGTCGCCGAATCGGCGTTTGCCAAGGCGGTATCCGGCGGCGGCGGCGAGACAAGTGTGCGCGCGGCCTTCCCGACCGACGATTCCAACGCCATGCTCGGCCCGGTCAGGCAGATCGCGAACGCGATCAAAGGCGGACAGAAGGTCGATGCGCTGTTCCTGCCTGCCGGGCGCGAGGAGCTTCCTTCGCTTGCACCGCTGCTCGCGTCCTCGGACCTCACCAGCGGCCGCGTGCAGTTCGTTGGAACGGGACAATGGGATTATCCCAATATTGGCGGAGAGAAGGCGCTGGTCGGCGGCTGGTATCCGGCGCCTGACCCCAAAGGCTGGAGCAATTTCGTGCAGCGATACTCGAAAACCTATGGCTCGGTGCCGCCGCGGCTTGCGAGCCTTGCCTATGACGCGGTGAGCCTTGCCGTGTCGCTGTCGCAGAATCCGCCGGGCCAGCGCTACGACATGGGGCAGCTAACGCGCGCGAGCGGCTTCGCCGGCATCGACGGACTGTTCCGTCTGCTCCCCGACGGCACCTGCGAGCGCGGGCTTGCCATTCTCGAAGTGCGCGAAGGCGGCCCGGTGGTAATCGACCCGGCGCCGAGTTCCTTCGCCACCGCCTCGTCTTATTAAGCCCAAGCGGCGAGCTCCAGGATCAGCCGATTGAGCACCAGCCGCCCTTTTGGTGTCGCGGCAAGCTGATTGCCCGCGCGCTTGAGCAGGCCGTTACTGGCGAGTGCGCCGATGCGAGTCTCGAGACCGCGTCCGTAGATAGCTGCGAGGCGGTTGAGGTCGATGCCTTCACTGAGGCGCAGGCCCATCAGCAAATATTCCTCGGCAACTTCTTTAACGCTCAACGCCTCGTCACTTGCTAGACCATGGCCGCGCGCGTCGACCTCCGTGAGCCAACCTTCAGGAGACTTGATCGCCGATAGGGCCCGCTTGGCGCCGTGGACCGTGATGCGGCTGTGTGCACCGGGGCCGATGCCGGCGTAGTCGTGGCCGCGCCAATAGAGAAGGTTGTGGCGCGACTCCGACCCAGGTCGCGCGTGGTTCGAGACCTCATAGGCCGGAAGCCCCGCCGCCTCGCAAAGTTCCTGGGTGAGCTGGTAGAGCGCGCGTGCACGCGCCGCATCGGGGATGCGCAGCGTGCCGGCCGCGTAGCGCACAGCGAACGGCGTGCCCTCCTCGATGGTGAGCTGATAGAGCGAGAGGTGGTCCGCCGCATGACCGAGCACGAGGGTGAGCTCGGTCTGCCATGCTTTCGCGGTCTGGCCTTGGCGCGCATAGATGAGGTCGAACGACACGCGGTCGAAATTGCGCTTGGCGAGCGTAAGCGCGTGCAAAGCCTCTTTGGCCGAGTGCTGACGCCCTAACGCCTTCAGGCTCTGATCGTCGAGCGCCTGCACGCCAAGCGACAGCCGGTTGACTCCAGCCGCGCGGTAGCCGGCGAAGTTCTCCGCCTCTACGCTGGTCGGATTGGCTTCGAGGGTGATCTCTGCGTCGCCTTCCAAGTCCCAATGCTCGGCGACGGCATCGATGATCGCGCTCACCGTGGCCGGATGCATCAAAGACGGCGTGCCGCCGCCGAAGAAGATGCTGGTGACGCTTCGCGCAGGTACAAGTGCTGCAAAGTGGTTGAGCTCGGCGAGATAGGCGGCGAGGAACCGCGCCTCGTCGATGCCGCCATGCCGCACGTGGCTGTTGAAGTCGCAATACGGGCATTTGGCGAGGCAGAACGGCCAATGCACATAAATTCCGAACGGCTCATTCATCGACATAGGTAGCAAACATCAATTTCTCGAAAGCACGCATGCGGTGCGAGAGCTGGTTCTTCAAGTCCGGTTCGATTTCGCCGAAGGTCTCACTATAGCCTTCGGGCACGAAAATCGGATCATAGCCGAAGCCGCGGGTCCCACGCGGCGGCCAGACGATGGTGCCGTAGACCTGGCCGGTAAACGCTGCGGCCTCACCGTCGGGAACGGCGAGAGCAAGCGCGCAAGTGAAGTTCGCGCGCCGGTCGGACGTGCCGAGCTTCTTCAGCTCGTGGTGAACTCGGGCCATGGCAAGATCGAAAGCTCTGTTGGGACCGCCCCACCGGGCCGAATGGATGCCTGGCGCGCCGCCAAGCGCCTCGACCTCCAACCCTGAATCGTCGGAGAGTGAGAGCATCCCTGAGCCCTTGGCAGCAGCGATGGCCTTGATCTTCGCATTCTCGGTGAAGCTATCGCCAGTCTCCTCGGGCTCGGGCAGGCGAAGGCAAGCCGCCGAGACGCACCTGATTCCGTAAGGTGCGAACAGCTCCGCCAGCTCCCGCACCTTCCCTTCGTTGTGGCTTGCGATCACGAGCGTCGTGCCGGGACGGAGCGTACCGGGTTTAAGCAACGGTGAGCTTCTGCAAGGCCACGAGCTCGGCGATGCCTTGGCGGGCGAGCATCATCAGCCTGTCGAATTGCTCCTGGGTGAAGGGTTCGGTTTCAGCCGTGCCCTGTACCTCGACGATGCCGCCTGATCCCGTCATCACGAAATTGGCGTCGGCGTCGGCTTCGGAATCCTCGGCGTAATCGAGATCGAGAACCGCCTCGCCGCCATAGAGCCCGCAGGACACAGCAGCGACGTGATCGCGAAGCGGGTTGGTTTTGATCATGCTGCGCGCGGCCATCCAGGCGAGCGCGTCGTGAAGGGCGACCCAGGCGCCGGTGATGGAAGCGGTGCGTGTGCCGCCGTCGGCCTGAAGCACGTCGCAGTCGACGATGATCTGCTTCTCGCCAAGCGCAGCGAGATCGGTGACGGCGCGGAGGGAGCGGCCAATCAGGCGCTGGATCTCTTGCGTACGGCCGGATTGCTTGCCTGCCGAGGCCTCGCGCCGCGTCCGCTCTGAAGTCGCGCGCGGCAGCATGCCGTATTCCGCGGTGACCCAGCCGCGGCCTGATCCCTTGAGCCAGGGCGGCACCGGCTCGCCGGCAGTCGCCGTGCACAGCACATGCGTTTCGCCGAAGCGGACGAGGCAAGACCCCTCTGCATGGCGCGAAACCGCGCGCTCGAAGCTGATGGGACGAAGCACGTCGAGCGCGCGTTTGGAGGGGCGGATGATGGTCGGGTCTCCTGGCAAAATTTGCGGCGCACCCTAGAGGAGACGGAAAGCCCGGAAAAGCCCTTTCCCCAACTCTGTGCCTCGCGGCCTTGTGCGGGAGGGGGCGAGAAGCTAGGCCTTGACCATGGCCGAGACGGAAGCGAGGGCCGGGCCTTCTAGCGCTAGGGGGAAAGCCCCGCAAAGCGTCGCGCGCGGCGAGGAGGCCACTGTCGCCACGCCGATGATCGCCCAATACTTGGAAATCAAGGCGGCCAATGCCGACTGCCTGCTCTTCTATCGCATGGGCGATTTCTACGAGCTGTTCTTCGGCGACGCGGAGGTCGCGTCTCGCGCGCTCGGCATCGCACTGACCAAGCGCGGCAAGCATTTGGGCGCCGACATTCCCATGTGCGGCGTACCGGTCCATTCAGCCGACGATTATCTTCACCGCCTAATTGCCCAGGGCCACCGCGTCGCGGTCTGCGAGCAGATCGAGGACCCCGCCGAAGCGAAAAAGCGAGGGCCCAAGGCAGTGGTGCGCCGTGACGTCGTGCGTCTCGTCACACCCGGCACCCTAACCGAGGAGACGCTGCTCGATGCGCGCGCCCACAATTTCCTCACCTCACTGTTTCGCGCGCCTGAAAAAGACGGCGTCGAGCCTAACTACGCCCTTGCTTCTCTCGACATCTCGACCGGCGAACTGATCGCCTCGTCGGTGCGCCTGGGCGATCTTGCCGGGGACCTTGCGCGGCTCAAACCCGGCGAGGTGCTCGCGGGCGACGATATCGCAGGCGATGGTGAGCTTCGGCGCCTCATCCACGAGGCAGGCGCCGAGCTAACGCCATGTCCTCGGGCCCATTTCGATTCGCTCCGCGGCGAACGCGCGCTGAAGTCTCGGCTGGGCGTGGCTGCGCTTGACGCCTTCGGCGAGTTCACGCGGCCAGAGCTCGCGGCGCTCGCAGGTCTCCTAACCTATGTGGAGATCACTCAGGTCGGCAAAACCCCGCTTCTGCGCCCGCCGCGCAAGGAGAGCGCCGGCAGCCTGCTCTTCATTGATGCAGCGACCCGCGCAAATCTCGAGCTGATGCGCTCGAATCAAGGTTCACGCGCAGGGAGCCTGCTCGCGGCCGTCGACCGCACGGTCACCGCGGCAGGCGCCCGCGAACTCGCAAGCCGGCTCGGCAGCCCGCTCACCGATGTGGATGTGTTGAACGCGCGCCTTGATGCGGTTGCTTATCTTGCCAACGAGCCGCGGCTGCGTCAGACGCTGCGCGAGGAGCTCAAGGCAGCGCCTGATCTCGCCAGGGCGCTTGCGCGGCTTGCCTTGGGACGCGGCGGTCCACGCGATCTCGCGGCGGTGAAGGAGGCCATCAATTCCGCCCACTCTCTCTCGGAAAATCTGAATCGCGCTGGCGCCGCGCTCGGGTTAGCGCCGGAGCTTGCTTCGATTGCAGGGCGCCTCAGGGCCGCGCCTGCCCACGTCGCGGACGAGCTCGCGGCGGCGCTCGCGGAGAGTCTTCCAGTTAATCCTCGCGACGGCGGCTTCATCCGTGGGGGCGCAAATCCCGATCTCGACGAGCACCGTCGCTTGCGTGATGGAAGCCGCCAAGTCATTGCCGGTTTACAGGCGACCTATGCCGAGGCCACCGGCATCAAGTCACTGAAGGTGCGCCACAACAATGTGCTCGGCTATTTCGTCGAGGTCACCGCGCTCAACGGCGCTGTCCTGACCAAGCCGCCGCATGTCGAGACCTTCATCCACCGGCAGACGCTTGCCAATGTCGTGCGCTTCTCGACGCCGGAGCTCTCGGAGCTCGAGGCGAAGATCACGCAAGCGGCAGATCGGGCGCTCGCGCTCGAGCTTGAGATGTTTGCGGAGCTCACCGCGGAGGTTCTTGCCGAGCAGCAAGAGCTTGCCTCGGCGAGCGCGGCCCTAGCCGATCTCGACCACTATGCCGGCCTTGCCGAGCTGGCGATCGAGCAGAAGTATGTGCGTCCCAAGATCGATGGCACGCTCGTGTTCGATGTCGAAGACGGGCGCCACCCTATGGTCGAGCAGAATTTGCGGCGCGCTGACGGCGCAAGCTTTGTCGGCAATCATTGCAAGCTCGGGGATAGAAGATCGAGCGAGGGCACGCGTATCCTCGTTGTCACCGGCCCTAATATGGCGGGCAAATCGACCTTCCTGCGGCAGAACGCGCTCATCGTCGTGCTCGCGCAATCGGGCTCCTTCGTTCCGGCGCGGCGCGCACATATCGGCATCATCGATCGCCTGTTCAGCCGCGTCGGCGCCGCCGACGATCTCGCCCACGGCCGCTCGACCTTCATGGTCGAGATGGTCGAGACTGCATCGATCCTCAATCAGGCGACGGAACGGTCCTTCGTCGTGCTCGACGAGATCGGGCGCGGCACAGCGACCTTCGATGGATTGTCAATCGCCTGGGCCGCGCTCGAATACCTGCACGAGGTGAACCGGTCGCGCGTGCTGTTTGCCACCCACTACCACGAGCTCACCGCGCTCGCCGACAAGCTCCCGTGTGCGGCGAACGCCACCGCGGAGGTCAAGGAATGGCGCGAGGAGATCGTATTTGTCTACCGCGTCGTCGCGGGCGCGGCCGACCGTTCCTACGGCATTCACGTGGCAAAGCTCGCCGGTCTGCCTTCTTCCGTGCTGGCTCGCGCCAATGAGGTGCTGAGCGCGCTCGAGAAGGCCGATGGACGCCCCAAACCTGCCGATCTCGCCGACGATTTGCCGTTATTCAGGGCCGCCAAAGGCGTGGCTGATCCCAAGCCTGACCTCAAATCGCGCCTTGAAGAAGCGATCGCCGGGCTAGCCCCGGATGCCATGACGCCGAGGGAGGCGCTCGAGGCGCTCTACCGCCTCAAGGCATTGCTTGCCAGCGAAGCCTAAAGCGCCCATGTGCTAAACTTTCGCGCAACGCCTATGGACCAGCCAGCACCGTTAACAGCGCCCTATTTCGACTTCGACCTTCTGCGCCAGGAGGCGGCGGAGCTTGCCCATAGTCATTCCGGGCAGGATTCCACGCTCCGCATGGCTCTGCTCGAGCGTTTGCGCCGGCTCGTCGAGGAGGCGCGGACCGCAGCCAGGCGCCAGCTCGAACGGGATGGCGACGGCAGGGCCTGCGCCGAGGGTCTCTCGGCTTTCCAGGACGCCTTGATCAGGCTCGCCTTCGAGTTCACCACAACCCACGTCTACCGCGCCGACAATCCCTCGATCGCCGAGCGCATGGCGGTGGTGGCCCAAGGCGGCTACGGCCGCGGGCTGCTTGCGCCGGGCTCCGACATCGACCTCCTGTTTCTGCTTCCCTACAAGCAGACTGCCTGGGGCGAGAGCGTTGCCGAGTACATGCTTTACCTCCTGTGGGACCTTGGCTTCAAAGTCGGGCACGCCACCCGCAACATCGATCAATGCATCCGACTCAGTCTGTCGGACATGACCATCCGCACCGCGCTGCTCGACTCACGGCTGCTTCTCGGCGATGAGGCGCTCTATGCCGATTTCCATCACCGGTTCCGCAAAGAAGTGCTCGAAGGTAATGCGCGGCCGTTCGTCGAGGCCAAGCTCGCCGAGCAGAATGCCCGTCATGCCCGCGCCGGCGCCTCGCGCTATCTCGTCGAGCCTAACGTCAAAGACGGCAAAGGCGGCTTGCGCGACCTGCACACCCTGCACTGGCTCGCCAAGCATCTTTATCCCGACAAAGCCGAGGCCGAATTTGTCGAGGCGGGCGTTTTCACGCCGCACGAATATCGCAGCTTCCGTCGCTGCGAGAGCTTCCTCTGGTCGGTGCGCTGTCATCTGCATTTCTTGACAGAGCGGCCTGAGGAGCGGCTGAGCTTCGAGGTGCAGGAACTCATGGCGGAACGGCTCGGCTATCGGGGCCACGCAGGTTTAAGCGCAGTCGAGCGCTTCATGCGGCATTACTTCCTCATAGCCAAGGAGGTGGGCGAACTGACCGGGACCGTCTGCTCCGCCCTCGAGTTGAAGCAACTCAAGTCGCTGCCCGCGCTCGACACGCTACTTGCGCCGTTCAGCTGGCGGAGGCGCGCCAAGCTCAGGCGAACCTCGGACTTCCGCATCGAGAACGGCCGCATCTACGCCGTGAGCAAAGAGACTTTCACCAAGGATCCGGTGAACTTCATCAAGTTGTTCGTGCTTGCCGACGAGCATCAGGCCTCGTTCTCGCCGGAAGTGCTGCGCGACGTGCGCGCCAATGTCCGGCTGATCGACGACAAGCTGCGCAACGAGGTCGCGGCCAACCGCCTGTTCATGCGGCTCCTGATGGATTCGCGCGACCCGGAGGGCGTGTTGCGCAAGATGAACGAGGCCGGCGTGCTCGGCCGCTTCATTCCCGATTTCGGCCGCGTGGTGTCGATGATGCAGTTCAACATGTATCACCACTTCACGGTTGACGAGCATCTGATCAGGACTATCGGCTTCCTCTCCGGCATCGAGCGGGGAAGGTTCGCCAACGAGCATCCGGTGTCGACCGAGATCGTGCGCACCATCGACAATCGCCGCGCCCTTTACGTCGCGGCCTTCTTGCACGACATCGCCAAGGGGCGTGAGGAGGATCATTCGATTGTCGGCGCGCGCATCGCTCGGGAGCTTGGTCCGCGCTTCGGATTGAACGCCTCCGAGACCGAGACCGCTGCTTGGCTCGTCGAGCATCACCTCACCATGAGCCTGTTCGCGCAGAGCCGTGACCTGAACGACCCCAAGACACTCCGGGATTTTGCCGCGCTGGTGCAGAGCCGCGAACGGCTTAAGCTGCTTCTCCTTCTGACGGTGGCTGACATCCGGGCGGTAGGCCCGGGAGTGTGGACGGGATGGAAGGGACAGCTCTTGCGCACGCTCTATTTCGAGACCGAGCCTCTGCTCGGCGGCGGCCATCTGACCTTGAGCCGCAGCGAGCGTGTGGCTCGTGCCCAGGACGCCCTGCGCGAGCAACTTGCCGGCTGGCCGAAAGACGATCTCGAGCACTTCGTCGATCGCCATTACCCATCTTATTGGCTGAGGACCGATCTCAACGTCATCGCCGAGCACGCCAAGCTCGTCCGCGACGCCGAGGCGCAGAAGCAGCCGATTGTCACCCATATCGCCACCGATGCTTTCCGCGGCGTAACCGAGGTCACACTGCTCGCGCCGAACCACCCGCGCCTGCTTGCCATGGTGGCAGGCGCTTGCACCGGTGCCGGGGCGAACATCGTCGACGCCCAGATCTCAACCACGCGCGACGGCATGGCACTCGACACGATTCACCTTGAGCGCGAGTTCGACCACGCCGAGGATGAGGAGCGACGCGCCAAGAAAATCGCCCAGACCATCGAGAAGCTGCTGCGGGGTGATGTCCGCCTTTCCGAGGTTGTCATGAACAAACGCAAGCCGAAGGCGAAGCTGTCGGCCTTCAGGGTCGAGCCGCAGGTGATGATCGACAATACTCTGTCGGACGCGCTCACCGTGATCGAGGTCAATGGCCTCGACCGGCCCGGCCTGCTCTATGACGTGACGCGCGAGATCTCCGATCTCAATCTCGACATCGCCTCGGCGCATATTGCGACCTTCGGCGAGAAGGCGGTCGACGTGTTCTACGTCACCGACCTCACCGGCAAGAAGATCACGAGCACGAGCCGCGAAGGCGCCATCCGCGAGCGCCTGATTAAGGCGCTCCAAGCGCGCCAAGAGCCGGCGTTGCTACCTGCCTGATGAAGCTTTATCGCGGCTTCGCCACCGTCGGTTCGATAACGATTCTAAGCCGCGTGCTCGGCTTTATCCGCGATGTGCTGGTCGCTGCGGTGCTCGGCACTTCCTACGTGGCCGATGCCTTTTTCGTGGCATTCCGCGTGCCCAACATGTTCCGCCGCCTGTTCGCCGAAGGCGCCTTCGACGCGGCCTTCATTCCACTTTTCGCGAAGCGCCTCCATGGCGATGGGCCCAATGCCGCGCAAGTCTTTGCCGGCCAGGCGCTCGCCGGCCTCAGTCTCATTCTTGTCCTCTTCACTGTGCTGGCGGAAATCGCCATGCCTTGGCTCATGCTCGTGCTTGCGCCGGGCTTCGCGCGCGACCCGGCAAAATTCGATCTTGCCGTCATGCTCGCGCGCATCGCGCTGCCCTATCTCGTCTTCATGTCGCTGGTCGCGCTCTATACCGGGGCTTTGAATGCGCTCGGTCGCTTTGCCATAGCCGCGCTGGCGCCGACCTTGCTCAACGTCGTGCTCATCATAGTGCTGCTTGCGGTGGTCGCGCTCGGCGGCGCTCAGACCACAACGGGAATTGCGTTGGCCTGGGGCATCACCGCCTCCGGCGTGTTGCAGGTGATAGTCGTAGCCCTAGCCGCCGCCAAAATCGGTATGCGCGTGCCCCTAGAGCGACCACGCCTCACGCCTGAGATGCAAAGGCTCGTGGCGCTTGCGGCGCCCGGCGTGATCGCCGGCGGCATGGCCCAGTTCACCATGGTCATCTCCACCATCATCGCCACGCTGCAGGATCGCGTCGTATCCTGGCTCTATTTCGCGGAGCGTATCTTCCAGCTTCCCTTGGGCGTAATCGGGGTCGCTATCGGCGTCGTGCTATTGCCCGACCTCAGTCACAAGCTTCGCTCAGGCGACCACGCCGCTGTGCTCGAAAGTGAGAACCGCGCGCTCGAGTTTGCGCTGCTTCTCACCATGCCGGCAGCGATCGCGCTTGCCATCGCCTCCGGCCCGATCATGCGCGTCTTGTTCGAGCGCGGCGCGTTCACGGCCGCGGATACGCAGGCGACCGCAGCGATGCTGTCGGCGCTCGCGCTCGGGCTTCCGGCCTATGTGATGATCAAGGTGCTGCATCCGAGCTTCTTCGCCCGCGAGGACACCAAGACGCCGATGCTCTACGCCGGCATCGCCATGGTCTCCACCGCCGTACTGAGCTTTGTCTTATTCATGGCTATCGGAGCCACTGGAATCGCCATCGCCACCATGCTCTCGGGCTGGATCAATCTCGGGCTGCTCGTTGCCACGCTCAAGCGCCGCGACAGCTTCAAGCTCGACCAGACCTTCCGCCGCCGCTTTGCCGGCATTTGCGCGGCAAGCGCGGTCATGGCCGGCGTGGTGTTTGCTCTGGTTAAGCTCCTCGCTCCCTGGTTTGCGCCTGCGAGCGGACTGGTCGCGCAAGCGGCAGCACTCATCACGCTCGTAAGCGTGGGACTGGTCGTTTACCTGGCAGCCGCAGAGCTGTTCAGAGCCACAAAAATCCAACACATCATCAAAGAGATAGGTGCCTAGGCCGGACCATTGGCGAACTCCGCATCCTCGTTTATGCTGCGCTGCAGCAAGAGGAACAGGCAAAATGCAAGGCCGTCCACGCCGAAGCGTGCTCTACATGCCGGGCTCGAACGAGCGGGCCCTCGAAAAAGCCAAGACCATCGCCGCCGATGCCCTGATCTTCGACCTCGAAGATGCGGTGGCGCCGGACGCCAAGCCGCTCGCCCGCGATCAGGTCTGCGCCACTGTCAAGAACGGCGGTTATGGCGGCCGCGAGATCGTCATCAGAGTGAACGCGCTCGAGACGCCGTGGGGCACCGAAGACCTGCTCGCCGCCTGCGACGCTGAGCCCGATGCGATCCTCGTGCCTAAGGTCATGCATCCCGGCGACATCATCAGCGTCGCCAAGATCCTGCAAGGCGTGCATGCGTCTCAGAAGATCAGGCTGTGGGCGATGATGGAAACTCCGATGGCGATCCTGAATGCACGCAGCATCGCCGCGACCGCGGTCTATGAGGAGAATCGCCTGTGCTGCCTGGTCATGGGCACCAACGATCTGATCAAGGAGTCGCGCGCCCGCGCCCTGCATGACCGCTTCGCCGTCGTGCCTTGGCTCGCCATGACGCTCGCCGCCGCGCGCGCCTATCGCCTCGACATCATCGACGGCGTCTATAACGACTTCAAGGACGAGCTTGGCTTGCGCGAGGAATGCGAGCGGGGCCGCACGCTCGGCATGGACGGCAAGACGCTGATCCACCCGAGCCAGGTCTCGCCTTGCAACGAAATCTTCTCGCCGACGCGCGAGGAAGTCGAGTGGTCGCGCAAGATCATCGATGCCTTCAGCCGGCCCGAGAACAAGCAGAAGGGCGTCATCGTCGTGGAAGGCCGCATGGTGGAGCGACTGCATCTTGGCATGGCCGAGCGCACCGTCTCGATCGCCGAGCAGATACGCCAAATGGAGGTGGCTTGCGCCGAGCCCGATGAGCGAGCCCTTGCCTCGCCCTAAGCGTCACGCCATAACCCGCGGGCGCTAGGGCCAAACCATGCAAAAGACCAAGACCAAGACCCGCGTCTTCTCCGGCGTGCAACCGACCGGCAATCTGCATCTCGGCAATTATCTGGGCGCCATCACCAAATTCGTGGCGCTCCAGGCCGAGCATGATTGCCTCTATTGCGTGGTCGATCTGCACGCCATTACCGTGTTCCAGGACCCGGACGAGCTTACGCATAACACGCGCGAGGTGACGGCGGCGTTCATTGCCTCGGGCATCGACCCCAAGCGCCACATCGTGTTCAACCAGAGCCAGGTGTCGGGCCATGCCGAGCTTGCCTGGATCTTCAACTGCGTGGCGCGCATCGGCTGGCTCAATCGCATGACCCAGTTCAAGGAGAAGGCGGGCAAGGACCGCGAGAACGCATCGGCAGGTCTCTATGTCTATCCGAACCTGATGGCTGCCGACATTCTGCTTTATCACGCGACCCACGTGCCGGTCGGCGAGGACCAGAAGCAGCATCTCGAGCTTGCCCGCGACATCGCGCAGAAGTTCAACAACGATTTCGCCAAGACGATTGCGCGCGCAGGCTATCCCGACGGCTTCTTCCCGCTGCCCGAGCCTTTGATCACCGGCCCCGCCACGCGGGTGATGAACTTGCGCGACGGCACCAAGAAAATGTCGAAGTCGGACGAATCCGACATGACGCGCATCAACCTTACCGATGATGCTGACGCCATCGTCAAGAAGATCAGGAAGGCCAAGACGGATCCCGAGCCTCTGCCCTCAGAGGTGAAGGTGCTCGAGACGAGGCCCGAGGCCGACAATCTCGTCGGCATCTACGCCGGGCTCGCCGACACGAGCAAAGAACAGGTGTTGCGCGAATTCGGCGGCTCGCCCTTCTCGAAGTTCAAGGATGCGCTGGCCGAGCTTGCCGCGAGCAAGCTGACGCCGATCGGCGATGAGATGAGGCGCCTGATGGCCGACCCGGTCGAGATCGACTGCATCCTCGCTGACGGCGCTCGCCGCGCTCACGCCATCGCCGACCCGATCCTTGCCAAGACCAAGGACATCGTAGGCTTCATCCGCAGCCGAGACTAGGCGCGGACCCCGGTGCCGATCGGGCATGAGACGCCGGTGCCGCCGAGCCCGCAATAACCGTGCGGGTTCTTGGCGAGATATTGCTGGTGATAGTCCTCGGCGAAATAGAACTCTGGCGCCGGCAGGATCTCAGTGGTGATGGGGCCGAGCCCCTTCGCCTTCAGCGCTTTTTCATAGGCCGCCTTCGAGGCCTCCGCCGCGCGCTTCTGCGCCTCGGAAAAGTAGTAGATGCCGGAGCGGTACTGCGTGCCGACGTCGTTCCCTTGGCGCATGCCTTGGGTCGGGTCGTGGGCCTCCCAGAACACCTTCAAGAGCTCGTCATAGCTGACGTGCTTAGGGTCATAGACCACGAGCACTGCCTCGTTATGCCCCGTGCGACCTGAGCAGACCTCTTCATACGTCGGGTTCGGCGTGAGACCCCCGGCATAGCCGACCGCGGTCACATACACGCCTGGGGTCTCCCAGAACTTCCGCTCCGCGCCCCAGAAGCAGCCAAGTCCAAATAGAGCCATCTCCGAGCCTTGGGGATAGGGGCCTTTGAGCGCGGCGCCGTTCACGAAATGGGTCTTTGCGGTCGGGATGGGTGTGGCGCGGCTAGGCAGTGCCTGATCCGGGAGGGCATCGAGAGAGGCTTGCGCTTCAAGGTGAACATGGAGGTCTCCGTTTGAGTGAAAGAGCTTGCCCCGATCAAATCCCCCTAGTTGATGAACACCTCTACGGGCTTGCGCTTCTGGCCGAGCCAATAGAGCAGAACCCCCAAGATGCCGAACACGACCCAGGTCGGGGCATGCAGGATGGTGGCGATAACCGGGTCCCAGAGATACGGGCCGGCATGGGTCTGGACCCAGTTTTTCGCGGCGTCGAGGCTCTGGGCGTTCAGCGCCTTCCACTGCTCGCCCATCGGAGTCACGACCCATGCGCCGCCACCCGCGAGACTTTTGGTGGCGTCGATCACGGCGGCGACCATGGCGAGCAAGAGAAACCAGACGCCTACCAGGCGTATGAGAGTAAGCATGACCTTCTATAGCGGGTGATTGCTTTCCCGCTTACATAGTCCATTGCCGGTCCGCGTTCAAATCAGCCTTGCTTGAGGCGGGCGTGAACGGACCCGCGGCGCCGAGGTTTGCTTGAACCTCGGGGTCGCTCGGCTATAGTGCGGCATTTTTTCCAAGGAGAGGTGGCCGAGTGGTCGAAGGCGCACGCCTGGAACGCGTGTAGGCGGGCAACCGTCTCGAGGGTTCGAATCCCTCCCTCTCCGCCAAAGATAGAGATTACAAGGCTTCTACGGCCATTGCGGTCTTTGACCTGCAGACCGAAGTCAGTTCTTTGACTCCGCCCCTGGGGTGTTCTTGGTGGGGTCCGGCGTATCGGGATTCAACGCGCCGGTGTTTTTCCTGGGCTCCGGTACAGGCACGACAACAATCGGTGCGGCGTTTGCATCATCCGGCGCAACCGGCGTAGCCGAATCTGGACCAGGAGCAGGGACCTCTGCAGGGCTTTCGGCCAGTGCGGGCGCTCCGGCCAAGAGCAACGTTGCGAAGGTCAAAGCAATTGCTGTGTGTTTCATCTGGAATAATCCTCCTCGCGCTGGGCTAAGCCCCAACTGCGGGAGGTGAATGGAGTTCCGATCGATCTACGCACTTATTTCTCGCTTATTTAATGACGTCTTCCGGAAAGCGCTTAAGAATGTTCTCGCACCAAGCTGAGGTGTCGCCCGCCTTGTCCACCTCTGCCATCGCCGCCTCCATTCCTTCTTTTAGCGCCTCGCCAACTGCGTCCTTGCTGATGCCGTCCCCGCATTTGCGTGAGGCATCGGTCAGCGCTTCACTGAGGTCGGCAAAATCGCATTCGAACTGGGCTTGCGCGAGGTAACCCTCTTTAACGATGATTGGCCGATAGTCCTCAGCGCTAGCCGCGCCGACTGGCCCGAAAATCATCATACCGATCGTGATGATGCGCGAGACTAAGGCAGTGTGTGCGTCGCAACGCATGATCTAACCATAGCTGTCCTGAACCAGGCTCGCCGCCGAGTTCATAGCCCATGGTTTAGTGAGGGCACAATGATTACGCTGTATAGCTTTGGACCTGGATTTGGCCTGCCCGACCCGAGCCCGTTCGTGACCAAGGCAGAAGTGCTGCTCAAGATGGCGGAGCTTCCCTATCGGAGCGATACGACCGGCTTCAAGAAAGCACCCAAGGGCAAGCTCCCTTACATCGATGACGGCGGCGAAATCATTTCGGATTCGACCTTCATCCGATGGCACCTGGAGAGGAAATACAACATCGATTTCGATCGTGGACTTTCGGCCGAGCAACGCTCCATTGCCTGGGCCTTCGAGAAGATGATGGAGGATCATCTTTATTGGGTGGTGGTTCACGCCCGCTGGATGGACGACCTCAACTTCGCCAGGGGCCCCGCTACGTTCTTCCGCGGCGTACCCGCGCCGATTCGCCCTCTCGTCGTCGCAATGATACGGCGGCAGCTTCGCCGAACATTGCATGGACAAGGCTTCGGCCGGCATTCGCTCGACGAGATTGTTGCGCTCGGGACGCGGTCGATCGAAGCGATGGCAGCTTTTCTCGGTTCTAAGCTGTTCATGATGGGACCCGAGCCGACTGGGCTCGATGCAACCTCCTTTGCCTTTGTCGCCGGCACCCTATGTCCTCTCTTCGAGACGCAGCTACGCACTTCGGCAGAGCGTCACGAGAATCTGAAACGCTACGTGGGACGAATGACTGCCCGCTTCTATCCGGATCGCGGCGAGATCGCCGGGTGCGAGGCTGCGGCCTAGAGGCTAGGAATGCGACAACGCGTCGCCGCTTCTGCCGATTTTCCAGCGCAATGATCCGACAAAGAACACTATGACTCAAACTATCCAAAACGTCTCAGATACCGCCTTCATGGTGGCGGGCTTCCGTGCACTCGAGAACGAGCAGCCGAAGCCGCTCTTTCACGATCCGTTAGCGGCCAAGCTCGTTGGCGATCACGGCAAAGAGATCCTGGCCACCATTCCGCGGCACTTTGTCGGCGCTTGGTCGGTCGTGAGCCGCACAGTGATCATCGACGATTATATCCGCCAGGCGGTGGCCGCAGGCGTCGATACCATCCTCAATCTCGGCGCCGGGCTCGACACGCGGCCCTATCGCATAGAGCTACCGAGCTCGCTCCGCTGGATCGAGGGCGATTTCCTGCACATGATCGAGCTGAAAGAAACGCGGCTGGCTGACGAGAAGCCGGGCTGCCGGCTCGAACGCATCAAGCTCGATCTCACCGATCGGGCGCTGCGGCGACGGCTCTTCTCCAATGTTAACGCCCGCGCGGGCAAGATCCTCGTGCTCACCGAAGGGGTGATTCCCTATCTGACCAATGAGGATGTCGCGGAGCTCGCCGACGATCTCAGGCAAGCCAAGAAGATCGGCTTCTGGATCACCGACTATTTCTCCCCCGAGGCCATTCGCTATGGCGAGAAAATGCGCGCGCGCTTCATGCGCAACGCGCCCTTCCGGTTCAATCCGAAAGACTGGTTCTCCCTTTTCGGCGAGCACGGCTGGCGGGCTTCCGAGATTCGCTACATCGCGGAGGAAGCGAACCGGCTCGGCCGTCCCATTCCGCTGCCGTTCTTCGTGCTGGCGTGGATCGGCCTCAAAACGCTGTTCGCCTCGCGCGCGCGCGCGCCGGGACAGGATGAGGAAATTTGCCGCCTACGTGCTCCTGGTCCCGGAGTGACCGCGTCGTCGTCAGGCCGCTTCGAGCAGGATGACGAGATCAGTGGCCTCCGGCGGATGCGGCGCAAGAGTGGTGTGGCTTGAGTCGCTCCAGCTCGCAAGTTTCACGACCACGCCTGCTTGCGCTCCGCTTTCGCTCGGCTCGGTCGGCTCGACGATGGACAGTCCACTGTCATCGATGAAGAAGGTGTGATCGCCGAATAGCCTGTTGAGCTGCGTCACTGCCGGATGGTTTTCGGGCACGGCTTCGGCCTCGAACTGGCTCAAGGCGCGTTCGACCATTTGAAACGACATTTTCATCGCGAAACTCCTTTCGCTCACGCCCGCACCTGCAGGGCGGGCCAAAGCCCCCATTGATTGATTGGCCTCTCTTCCCGGCTCACAAAGGGCGAGAATGCGCGGAACTTGAAGAGAGAGGACCCGTACACCTCGTTGGGACAAACCAAGGGAGCGTTGATTGGTTTCACCCTGGGCTCCAGGTTTCCGAGTTGGGACCAAGACCGCCCATTTCTCCAATTTGGCACGGAGAAAGAAGCCTTGCAGTTTCACCCCGGATTGCTGCAGCTCTGGCGTCAACCCAAACCAGCAGACCACATGGCTGACGAAGACACTTTAGCGGTGCTGGAGAAACGCCTCGGGCGGCGCCAGGCGCGGCAGCGTCTCGGCATCGAGAAGGACCATGAGGCGCAGGTTTTCGGCCATGGCCTCAACTTCTTTCACATTGAGAACCTGCCGTTGTCGCGTGCCTTGATCCGCGCCGGTTTGCTGGTGTCCGGGCTTTATTGGCGTGGCGTCAATAACGCCGCTTGCGTCGAGCTCAGGCATCACCGCATCGCGCTCCGTAGATTGCCTCCGTCTTTCGACGGCTTCACCATCCTCCAGCTGAGCGATTTGCACGTCGATTTCAGCAGGCCGGCGATGGAGCGCGTCCTTACGCTCCTCGATGGGCTCGACTACGACTTGTGCGTGCTGACCGGAGATTATCGTGGCGAGACTTACGGCCCCTACGAGGCGACACTTACTGGGATGGCCAAGATCCGCGCTGCGCTCGAGGGCCCGGTTTACGCAGTGCTCGGCAATCACGATACGATTTTGATGGTGCCAGGACTCGAAGACATGGGCATCAAGGTTCTGCTCAACGAGGCCGTGACGATCGAGCGCGGCGACGAGCGGATTCACGTCGCCGGCATCGACGATGCTCACTTCTACCGCGTGGACAATATCGAGAAGGCAGCCTCGGGCATGCCGCCTGACGAATTCTCGATTCTCGTTTCTCACACGCCGGAAATCTATCGCCAGGCCGTCCATGCCGATTTCGATCTCCTGCTGAGCGGCCACACGCACGGCGGTCAGATTTGCCTTCCCGGCGGAATCCCCATCACGCTCGATTCAACGCTGCCGCGAGAATTCGGGTCTGGTCCGTGGAAGTATCACGGCATGATTGGTTACACCTCGGCGGGCGCCGGAACCTCGATCGTCCCCGCGCGCTTCAATTGCCCTCCCGAGATCACGCTTCATCATCTGCGCGTGTCGAGCCGGGGAACCGCCGATCAATAGGGCTTGTCGCGAAGGTGCAAGCGGAACAGGATCGGTGAGAGGATCAGCCCTCCCGCTACGAAGATCGCGACGCCGACAAGAATATCGACAAGCGTCACCGGCAGCAGAAGGCGGCAGGCGGCAAGGGGAAAGACCGACTCCGGGATTTGATCGAGACCGAGAGCCATGCTGCTGGGGGGAAAGCCGAGCCTGCGTTTGACAAAACTCGAGAACAGATCTCCTGCGACTGCGCCGCCGGCAACCAAGGCCCCAACCTCCCATTGAAAGCCCATGAGCAAGGCGACAAGCGGTGTCGCCAGGAACGAAGAAACGACTCCTCTCACCGTCTTGGAAGATCCGAAGAGGGGCCGGCCGTCGGGCAACACCGCGCCGCCGTCGAACGGTTGAGCAAGCTGATCGCCGAGAGCTTTCTTGACGAGCACCGGCGCTCCGTTGGCCACGACGAGAAGGACCAGCAGTTGAAAGATTAGGGTCGTATGCATCCTGCCGCCTGAATGCCCGCAAAATGTCCCGACGAGGGTGTAGTCATGAGGTCCCCAACTCCGACTGCGGCCGTCCGACGCCAAACCAAATGAAATGAACCCTTGCCCCTGAAGCAAGGTTTAGCGCAATTCTTCCCGCCCGACCTAAGTACCTAGGCTTTTACCAATGACTGTCGAGACAAAAAGAAGTGCGGCCGTATCAGCCGCGCAAGGGACCGCGGTCGCGGTGCTCGCCGCGATCAGCGTCTGCCACATGCTGAACGATGTGATCCAGTCGCTGATCATGGCGATCTATCCCATGCTCAAGGAGAATCTTGCCCTCAACTTCCATCAGATCGGGCTCATCACCTTCACCTTTCAGTTCACCGCCTCGGTGCTCCAGCCGGTGGTCGGCTATTTCACCGACCGCTATCCCACGCCCTATTCGCTCGTGATCGGCATGGGCTCTTCTCTGGTCGGGCTGATCCTGATCGCGTTCGCGACAAGCTATCTGTTCGTCCTCGCTGCGGCCGCGCTGATCGGCATGGGCTCGTCAGTATTCCACCCCGAGTCCTCCCGCGTCGCGAGGCTTGCATCGGGCGGACGCCACGGCCTTGCCCAATCCGTGTTCCAGGTCGGGGGTAATTTCGGCACGGCGCTAGGTCCGCTGTTCGCGGCCTTTATCGTGCTTCCTTACGGACAGCACACCATCATCTGGTTCTCGCTCGTCGCGCTGATCGGCATGGTGCTGCTCGCCATCATCGGCACCTGGTACGGCAAAACGCTGAAGCTGAAGCGCGTCTCGATGGCCGAGGAGCGTGAGGCGATGGCGAAGGCAACTCACGGCAAGGTGGCGCGATCAATTGCCATTCTCATGGCGCTGACCTTTTCCAAACATTTCTATCTCGTCAGCATCACGAGTTTTTATATTTTCTATCTGATCCACACCTTCGGGATTTCGGTGCAGAATGCACAGCTGCACCTGTTTCTATTCTTGGCCGCGGTAGCGGCTGGAACGGTGATCGGCGGCCCCATCGGCGACCGCATTGGCTCTCGTCGCGTGATCTGGTGGTCGATCCTCGGCGTGCTGCCGTTCACGCTGGCTCTCCCCTATGTCGGCTTGTTTTGGAGTGCAGTGCTGAGCGTGATCATCGGGCTGATCCTCGCCTCGGCGTTTCCCGCAATCCTGGTTTATGCGCAAGCGCTGATACCGGGTCGTGTCGGCATGGTGGCAGGTCTGTTCTTTGGTCTTGCGTTCGGGATCGCCGGCATCGGCGCGGCGGTTCTCGGCTGGCTCGCCGATGTGACGTCCATCGAGTTCGTGTATCACATCTGCGCTTTTCTTCCGGCCATTGGTCTGCTCGCGGCATTTTTGCCCGAGACGGCCAAGCCGAAACGCGCGCGGAATCGAGCAAAGAGGTGACGAGCGACTGGAGAGCCAAGCGTTGATGAAGATGAAGGCGACCCTCTCTCTTATTTGTTGTTCTCTGTTCAAAGCGGGTCTTGGCCTCGTCTTACGAGAGGCGAGCCGAGACCATAGAGGCCCTGGTCTCCCGGGCGCTTTTGTTCTGCGTTGCTGGGTGAGACAGTAAAGCCGAGACAGCGGCTTAGCCTTGTGGTTATTATGTTTTTCCTGTTCCCGACCGGAGACCGTGCCGGGGTTTTCATTACTTGCCGAGTGCGGCGGCCGGCAGGCTCAAGTGCCTTGCGTGCAACCCGCTAGCCCGCTCGGGCGTTGAGGCGAAGTCAGTTAACGAGGGGCAAGCAATGCGTGACATCCGTGACATAAGAGGGGATTTGCAGGACCGTGCCAACCTGCTTGAAGAGCAGATCAACGCCCACGAGGCTCAATTCGAAAAGCTCGTGGAGCAAATCAGAGCCGAGCATGAAGCGAGGATCGAAGACCTGAAGGCTGAATTTGCCGCGGTGACAAAACTACTCGAGCTCGAGCATCGCCGTCTTGGCGCCCAAGCACCGAAAGCAGCACCGACGCAGCCAGCGCCTCAGGCCGTCCATCAATCTTCCCATCAGGGTGCGCATCAGGGCGCTCACCAGACTCACCAATCCGCGCATCAACCGCATCAAGGCGGCGCCCATCAGCCCGCCCACCAGCCTGCACCCCAGCCGCAGCAGCCGCTTTCCGATTTTCTGGTCCGCAAGCTGAACGAGGTCGGCGCCATGTCGCGCGACGATCTCCGCCGTTCGGCGATGCAGGAGGGCTATTTCGCCGACGCCGATACCGCCGACCGCGGAGTCCATGCGACCCTGCTCAACGTGGTGAAGGCGGGTCTCATCAGGCAGCTGCCGAACGGAAACTTCGCGCCGGCCACGGTGCTCGACACGATCAGGCTCAGACGCGCGATGTAGCGTCTTCTTGCCGAGGCCGGCTCGCTTGCGCGGGCCGGCCGCGCAAGAGCTCAACCACGTCACCGCGAACCTTGTCCTCGGCATAGCGCGCGAGCGCCTTGCGGTCAGGGAATTGGTCGAGCGGCACTGGCTGCCCGATGCGGATATAGACGTCGAGCGGGCCTAGCCCGAGCAGTCGCCAGGCATGGCTCGCCATGTCCATGTCGCCATACCAGGCGACCACCGGCCTTCCGCGCCGGCAGAGCGGCAGCCCGTAGAGTTTGGTGTAGGTTAGCGCAAGCGTCTGGGCAGAGACGTTGGCTCCCATGGTTGGCCCGCCGACCGGCTTCACCGCCGCGAACAATGCTGTCTTGAACGGCACCACGCCGTTGCCGTCGCTCGACGTGCCTTCAGCGAACAGCACGATATGATCGCCGCTTTCGAGGCGGCTCAGGATTTCGTTTGCCTTGTCGCCCACCTGGTCTCGCCTCGCGCGATCGACGAACACCGAGCGTTGCAAATTGGCGAGCCAGCTCACGAATGGCCACGAGGCGACCTCCCGCTTAGCCACGAACGACACCGGCGCCATCGCCGAGAGCACAGTGATGTCGAGCCATGAAACATGATTCGAGATGAGGAGCACCCCTTGCCCCTCTGCGACCTCCCCCTCGATATGGAGCCTGATGCCGACGATCTTGCAGACTTGGCGGTGATACCAATGCGGGAAGGTGCGGGCATAGCGCGAGCCAGTCGCAAGAAAAAAGAGCTGGAGCGGCATCAGAGGGATGGTGAAGACGAAGAAGCTCGCCAGCACCAAAAACGCACGCACGCTTCTCATGAGGCAAAACTTTGAGGGGAAGAACGCATGTAAACAGCGCTTCGGGGCTCTCGTTATTTGACGTTCTTGAGCGGCATGCCGAACAGCTCGAGCCGATGGCCGATCAGTCGGAAGCCGAGCTCGCGCGCCACGCTCTCCTGCAACTTTTCGATCTGCTCGTTAGAGAACTCGATGACCTCTCCGGTCTTGACGTTAATGAGATGGTCGTGATGGCCGGGTCCTGCCGGCTCGTAGCGGGCGCGACCATCTCCGAAGTCGTGGCGCTCGAGAATGCCGGCGCCCTCGAACAAACGCACGGTTCTATAAACGGTTGACAACGATATGCGCGGATCGCGCGAGGAGGCGCGGCGGTAAACCTCTTCGACATCGGGGTGGTCGTCGGCCTCGGACAACACCTTGGCGATGGTGCGGCGCTGTCCCGTCATGCGCATGCCCTTATCGGAGCAGAGACGCTCCAGCCTGCTTTCCGCTGTGGCAAATTTTGGCATCGGATCGCTTATGCCTTGCCGACGGGTTTGTCGCTAGGGCCGCGCCATCATCGGCGGCGCGCCGTCAAAGGGCAAGGCTGAAGATCGCCGCGTCGGCTCCATGCTCATAGTAGCGCGCGCGGCGTCCGATAGCGGTCGCGCCGAGCGAGCGATAAAGCTCGACGGCCGCGTCGTTGCCCTCCTCGACTTCGAGGAAGAGCTGTTTTGCGCCGCTCTCGCCGAGCATCGCCATGGCGGCAGTGAGAAGCGCTCTGCCAACGCCAGCGCGTCGCCGTTCGGGGACCACAGCCAAGGTCAGAAGCTCGGCCTCGTCGGCTGCCTTGCGCGCGATGAGAAATCCCGCCGGCGCGCGCTCCGTGTGATGGTTGACCGATCCGAGCAGGCAAAGCGTGTCGGGGCTCGCGATGAAGGTTGCCATGGCCGCCTCGTCCCACGGTCGCGGGAAACAGCTCTTATGCAGCGCAACCAGGAGCCCGGCGTCGAGCGGGGTGGCACGGTCGATCACGATCTCCATGAGCATCAGCGCCGCGCCACGGCGGTGGCCTGAGGCCGCGCATCTGGCGGGCGAAGGTAAAGCGGCCGGAGCACCGAAACCGTCTCGCCGCTCTCGAGCGCGATCTCGGCAAGCGCCGATGCGCTCGGCTGAAGCTCTGGCAAAAGAGCTTGTAATTGTCGGCCGCGCACGGCGGCAGCCTCGGCGAGAAGTGGACTGCCGCTGCCCACAACAGTCAGGAGGTCCTTCGGCAGCAAACCAACGGCGTCGTCAGGCGCAATGAGGAGAGGGCCGTCGAGCTTGCGGCCTGCTCTGTCGTAAAGACCGAGATAAAGCATGCCGCGCCGGGCATCGACCGCGACGGCGAACGCCGCAGCCAAATCGCAAGCTGCTCGCGCAGAGCGCGCCATAACGGCGAGACTATCAGTGCCATAGAGCTTCGCTCGCGTGACGAGTGCAAGACCGCGCGCGGCAGCGATGGCGATGCGGACGCCGGTGAAAGTGCCGGGCCCTGTCGTCGCCGCGATCAGATCGAGCCCTGCGAAATCGAGCCTCGCCTCGTCCATCACCTCGGCGATCATCGGCATCAGCGCTTCGGCATGGCCGCGCGCCATCAGCGCCTCGCGCGCAAACAGGCCGCGCGCCCCGCTCCCCTCGCGTAATACCGCCGCTGAGCAAGCTCCCATGCTCGTGTCTAGCGCGAGAATGTTCATGGGAGTTTCTTAGATGATCTTCGCCATCTCGTCGAAGTCGAAGCGGGGCGAGCGCGGGAACAGCTTCTCGCCGTCGCCATAGCCGAGATTACACAGGAAGTTCGATTTGATGTTGGTTCCGGCGAAGAAATCGCGGTCGACGCCGGCATTGTCGAAGCCTGACATCGGCCCGGTGTCCAGCCCGAGCGCCCGCGCAGCCAGGATCAGATAGGCGCCTTGCAGCGTGCCGTTGCGGAACGCGGTCTCCTCGATCTTCTTCGGCTTCCCCTCGAACCAGCTCTTGGCGTCGGTGTGAGGAAAGAGCTTGGGCAGATATTCATAGAAATCGAGATCGTAGCCGGCGATGGTGCACACCGGCGCCTTCATCGTCTTGTCGCGGTTGCCTTCGGAGAGATGCGGCTTGAGCTTCTCTTTCGCCTCGCGCGACTTGACGAAAAGGAAGCGGGCAGGGCTGCAATTCGCCGAGGTCGGCCCAAGCTTCAAGAGATCGACCAGCTCGTGCAACAACGCGCTGGGAACTTCGCCGGTAAGCGAATTATGCGTCCGCGCGTTACGGAACAGCTGGCTAGGCAGGCTGACGGGAGCTTGCCGTTCAAACCGGGCGGACCTCTTGCACCTCGGGAATGAAGTGTTTGAGCAGGTTCTCGATGCCGTGTCGAAGAGTTGCCGTCGAGCTCGGGCAGCCGGAGCAGGCGCCGCGCATATGCAAAAACACCACCCCGTCGCGGTAACCCTGGAAGGTGATATCGCCGCCGTCCTGAGCGACGGCCGGGCGGACGCGCGTCTCGAGCAGTTCCTTGATGGTCTTGACCGTCTCCTCGTCCTCGGGCGCGAAATCTTCGTCCGCTTCAGCGGCTTTGGTGCCGGCCGGAGCGCCTTCGGCCACGGCTTCGCCAGACAGGTAGTGCTCCATGATGGCGCCGAGAACGGCGGGCTTGAGATGCTGCCATTCGCCCTCGCCCTTGGTCACGCTGATGAAGTCGGAGCCGAAGAACACGCCGGTGACGCCGTCGATCTCGAACAGGCGGGAGGCGAGCGGCGAGCCTTTGCTCTCGGCGGGATCGCGGAATTCCATGGTTCCTTCGCCGAGCACGGGCCGGCCGGGCAGGAATTTCAGGGTGGCCGGGTTGGGCGTCGCTTCGGTCTGAATAAACATCGGCTGTTGAGCTCCGTGAGGTGCGGGTGGCCGGAAAAAGCCCCAGCGCCAGGTTAGAATGGTTCTAGGGGATACTTGGCTCTGCCCAGGCCAAAGTCAAGGCAGCCAGCTCCCTTGCAGGAACGAAATGGAACTCCGCTCATCGCAGTGTGTTCTGTCGCGGCAAAAAGTCGAGCCTAAGCTTCCAGGGGAAATCTACTCAAAAATAGGGATGGGGCTTGAAGCGTACTCGAGAGAACGAGCCCGCACTATGACCATTGCGAGCGAGCTTCTCTTGGTGGTGCAAGATCAAGCCGGCTGCGGGATCTTTAGCTTGCGGGTTGAAGGGCGTGCTCACACGCTCGGCGATGGAGGGACGTGATGCTCCAGAGACTTGGTGACCACGTCAGTGCCTGCCTGCAACGGGCAGACCAGTGCAAAGAAGCTGCGGCCTTGGAAACTGACGAGCGCGTTAAGACTCAATTGCTCGAGATGGAGCGGCAGTGGCGGCACGTCGCCAAAAGCTACGAGTTCATCGAGAGTCTCGGGCGCTTTCTGCTCGATCAGCAGAAGAATGCGTTGCCGCAGGCAGAAGAAAGTCCGTCGCGAGACAACCTCGAGCTGTCCGAGCCATTACGCAGCGCACAATAGCAGCGCACGAGAAATGGAACAGTATCGCGGGCTTATCATTAAATGACACTGGAAGGGCGGTGCGAAATGAACATAGGAGCCCTTCATGCCGAGACGGCGACGTACAAAAATCACGAGGACTGCACTGCCGGCGTCAGACCTTGAATCCAAAATTATGAGCATGCTGCGGGAACTGAAGTCTTGCGCCAAACTCAAGGGCGTGGCCTTCGTGTTCGTCGGGAGCTTCGGGCAGGAGCCGAACTGGTTCGCACGCCCCGCGACCGAGCCGCGTCTCTGAAGCTTGCATGCGCGAATTCGTGACGGCGCTAGCGCGCGTGAGGAAGGAGTTCGATTTGCTATGGGCGCCGAGCTCAGCCGATGAGTCCGATATCGCCTCCTGCATCGAAACCTTGATGGTCTTTTTCGATGCTAGGATCCTGGCTTCCTCTTTCGTCTCTACCGCGGTGGCGACCACGCCTTCGGGCGAGACTGTCACGACCAAGTAAGGCATCCCCGATTTTGGTGGATGGTAGATGGCGGTCCTGGTTTTCTTGCCCTTGGGCACGGCAAAACCCCGCAACTCGATGAGGCGCTGCTAGGCCAACCCCGCGCTGGCCTAGGCAGCTTCAGATGCGTTCTGCGTTGCGTACGCAGAAACGTGGCTACGACACGTGGCTGTCATAATCAATTGCCGCGCCATTACCGCTGCGTTGAGCAACACGACCGGAATAGACTCGATAGGTCTGGGTTTCGGCGAGGACGGCAGCAAAAAAAGAGCGCCGGCCCAAGCCGGCGCTCTCAATTTCATTCTCGACGATTACATCTTGCTGCAGGTCTTCGTCGACTCATCCCATTTCATGTGGGCCTTCACACAGCCCGCTTTGGTTGTAGGCACTTTGGAAGCGGCAAAGCCGGGTCCTGCGAAAGCGACGGCCAACCCAACAGCCACGATAACAGAAAGAAGTTTCTGCATTTGGATCTCCTCTCCTAGGTGAATGCTACCTTTTGGTAGCCTGGAGAAACGCCCATCCCTTGCAATGAGGGGCTGTGACAAAATGACTGCCCGAAAAGCCCGGCAATTGGCCGGCTTTCAAGCATTTCTGGGATCGCTAAAATCCGAACAAGGCCCGGGTGAAATCGTTGTCGATCATTTCGCGCCGGGTCCGCTTGTTCCAGGGCCTGTACTGGCTCGCCGCCATCTCATCGTCGCTCGCCTGCTGATTAGGCACGTACTTGCCGTTCAGCGCGGCGATCATCCGCGAGTCGTGGCCGTAGATATCGTTGAAGGTCGACAGCGAGCCGTCGTCGTTCACCTTGACTGTGAAATAGGTGATGTAGACGGGGATCTTGTGATCGAGCGCGACGTGATTGTCTCCGCCCGCATCGAAGGTGGACTCGACGCGCGCCGGGCTCCAGCCCTTATCATGATTCAGGATGATCTCGGCGAGCTTCTCGGGATATTGCACGCGCATGCAGCCATGGCTCTCCGCCCGCACCGTTTGCGCGAACAGGTTCTTCTGCGTCGTGTCGTGCATGTAGACGTCGTGCTTGTTGGGGAACACGAATTTGACCCGGCCGAGCACGTTGCTGGGTCCCGGCGGCTGCACCAGATCGAAATTGCGGATGTCGTTGCGGCTCCAATCGATCGAATTCGGATCGATGTCACGCCCGTTATATCTGATGAGCAAGCCGTGCCGTTGCAGGATGGAAGTATCCCAGCCGCCGAAGAAGCCGCCGCCTTGACCAAAATAAGGTGCGATTTCCTCCATCTTGATGGAGTTGGGAACGTTCCAATAGGGATTGAAGACGATCTCCTCCATGTCGTCGGAGAGCACGGGCGTTTGCTTGTCGGGCTTGCCGGTGACGACCCGCGTCGAGTGGATGGTCTTGCCGTCCTCGACCACGCGCAGCATGAACTCCGGGATGTTGACAGTCACGTAAAACGGGCCGAGGTCGTGCGGCAGCCAACGCCAGCGCTCCATGTTGACGAGGATGGCGTCGATTCTCCCCTGGCTACCGAGCTGGCGCTGGGGCTGTTGCTGCTGCCCATTGAGCATGCGGCGCGTGCCAGAGCCGACCATGCCATCGGGAATCGTGCCGTGCGCGTATTGAAAGCGCTTCACCGCGTCGAGCACGGCCTTGTCGAACAGCTTCTCGTTGGTGCCGGGCTCCGATTGAACGTTGAGCCGCTTCCTGAGCAGCGCAACCTGCTCATCCTCCACGCCGAACTTAAGCACAGAGCCGTCGGGAAGGGTGACTACATCTGGCTTCGCGGTCTCGACCGGCTTGCCACCGCGCAGCTCGAGCAATTTTTGCCGGAGCGCCTCGAATTGCGGCTGGTCGGGCTGGAAGCTGCGGAGATACGCCGCGGGATCGGAGCGGAAGGCGATCGAGGCAATCACCTCTGATGGATCTGGCAGGGCGAGCGTCGGATCGAGATTCTCGCTCAAGCGCTGCGGGTCGATGCGCCCGCCGCGCGCGTCGTTGGCGTAGTCAAGCACAGCGTAGCTGAGCTTGACCTCGGCGTCTGCGAGCCAGTCGGTGGCCTTAAGATCCTTCGGATCGAAGCCGTCAGCCTTGGGCAGCGTATAGTCCGACGCTTTGAGGCCGTAATCGTCGGCCTTGGCGATCTCGGCCATGGCAAGCTTGGCCCGCTCGTTGAGACCCTTGTCGTCGACCCAAATCAGCGGCTGGTCGGGCACCGCGTAATATTCGACGAGCGCGGCCTGCTCAGTCTTGCGCGCAGTCGCCGACTTTGGAGATAGCTTGTTTTGTACGGCGATACGGACCGCCTCGGTCTTGGTGATCAGCTCGCCGGGCCCGTCAGGCTCGGCCGCGAAGGCTGGCAGGGTGCATGCCGCGAGAACGAGCCCCAAAGCGATTGGCCGCATATCGGTAATCCCTCTGAAATCTGCGCGTTTTGGGCGCGCGAGATAATCCCCACCTCCGATTAAGCCGGAATCCCGCTCAAATTTTGGCGGAACTTGTCCTTTCAGGCCAGCGCCAAAATTTCTTCGATGCTGAGATGGCCCGGCACAACGGTGATTGGCACCGGAAAGGTGCCGACAAGCCTTCCGCCGGCAAGGATCGCGACCAGCGGCCCTGGGCCTGACGGGTCCTTGGAGGCGCCGAGCACAAGCAGGCCCATGTCCTCGTCCTCCTCGATCAGCTTCGTGATCTCCTCGGCCTTGATGCCTTCGCGCACCACCTCTTCCGGCACGAGCTTCTCAAAACCCATGGCTTTGAGCTTTCTGCCGAACAGGCGGAACACGGCCTTGGCCTTGTTGTGGCCCTCCTCGCGCGCCACGTCCTCCACGGCGAGCCACTGAAAGTCGACGTCGGGCTCGATCACATAGAGGAGCGAGAGCTGCCCGCCGGTGCGTTGCGCGCGGCTTGCGGCAAAGGCGAGCGCGCTTTCGCATTCCGGCGTCTCGTCGACCACGACCAGCAATTTGCGTTTGTGTCCTTCGGCGAAGCTCTGCCGCTTCTTGCGGGGTCTCGCGGCTTGTCCGGCAGCAGCAGGCTTCTTGGTCTCGGCAGGTTGAGCTTTCTTAGCCATGGGCCGCTCAGGCAAGATCGATGGCATAGCGCTTCAAGTCCTTGAGCGCGACGATGTCGAGCGTCGCCTCATGCGTCGCGGCAAGGATGACCCGCGGCGCGTTGCCCGCCTCTAGCGCCTCGCGCCAGCGCGCGGCGCACAAGCACCAGCGGTCGCCTGGCTTGAGCCCGGGAAACCCGAAGTCAGGTTGCGGCGTCGACAGGTCATTGCCCCGCGACTTGGAGAATTCGAGGAACTCGGCGGTCACCTCGACGCACACCGTATGCAGCCCGAGATCCTCGGGCCCAGTATGGCAGCAGCCGGTGCGGAAGAAGCCAGTGAGCGGCCGCTCCGAGCAGCTTTGCAGCGGCTCGCCATAGACGTTCCGCTGCGCCGACATGGGCTCCTGTTGCCGCCGTTCCTGCATCCGGCGATTGTGCCCGATGGGGAACGAGACGGGAAGGGTCGGCAAGCGGGCTAGAAGCGCTCGAGCAGGATGCGGGGGACGCTCGAGCCGGTAGTTGCGCAGCGCAATGCGGGTGGTGGCGGCAAGGCCGGCATGCGGGTGAGCTGGTAAGCGACTAATCCCGTCAGCGCATCGGGTTGCGGTCTGGCAGCGGCATGACGTTGGGATCGGCCCCGATCAAGGCTTGCAGCTGCGCAGGCGTCAACCGGGGAATCGGAGGCCCCGCGTCCTTGGTGGCGAGTGCAGCGATGGCGGCCGGCGACTCGGCAGGCGGCTCGGGCGTGAAGCCGCCGGCGTTGAGCACCGTGCCGCATTCCTTGGGCAGTTGCGCCATGGTGAGTGGCGGCTTGCCGACCCACGGCTTCGCGCCTGGAACCGTCGACTTTGCCGCCTCGATCGCAGCCTTCTTCAGCATGGCGTACCAGTTGTCGAGCTCCTGGCCGCAGCCGTTGTCGCCCGATACATCCTTTTGGTTCTCGCAGCCATCCATGCCCGGCGGGCAGTAGAGGCGCACATGGAAGTGATAGTGATGGTTCCACCAGGGCCGCACCTTGCCGAGCCAGGACGTGTCCTTGCCGGTCTGAGACGCCTGCTGGCACAGCACTTTCTTGATCGCGGGATGAACGAAGATGCGGGCCACTTGCGGGGACAGCGCGGCCCGCCTGATGAGCTTCATCTGCTGCATGGTGAACACGTTGGGATCGACGTTGAACGGGTCCTTGAGCATCGATACGGCAATCATGTCCTCGCGCTCCTGCGGCGTCAGGATGCGGTCGGGCATGGGAGTGAGCCAGATATCGGCGTCGAGGCCGACCTGATGGCTGGTGTGGCCGGTGAGCATCGGGCCGCCGCGCGGCTGCGACATGTCGCCGATGAGAAGCCCCGGCCAGCCGTCGAACGCGCGGGCGTCGCTCGACAAGCGCTCGAGAAAGTCGAGCAGCTGCGGCGTTCCCCAATTGCGGTTGCGGGACAGCCGCATCACCTGCCAGTCGGGTCCGTTGATGGGAAGCGATACACCACCGGCAAGACAGCCCTTTGCATATGAACCGATGGCTCGGGCGGCAAGCGGCGCGGGAGCTGACGCGGCGCCAAACAGATCGCGGGCGATCGGCGACTTGGGCGCGGGCTTCTTCGGGGCGGGTTTCGGCACTGGCTTGGGCGGCACGGTGGTTGCCGCGGTCTTGCTCGGTGCGACCTGCTCCGCCGCGACCGTGCCGCAAAACAAAAGAAGGATGAGGCTTAAAGCTAGCCTTCGCATCTTTCCTCGACTTGAAATCCCCCTTGAGTGCCCTCTCGTGCTGAAGACCCTAGCACAAATGATGGCGGGAATTAGAAAGCAGCGCCGACTTCCGAAGGCTTACCGGCTGGATCTTCTGTTCAGGAGATGTTCAGACCGAGCGCCCTAATATCTGCCGCTTGATGGACCGGTTCGCCACTACCACATCAGAGGCGGGCCGCAGCGGCGGCTTTCCCACGGGGAGGGAGATCATCGATGAGACGTGTCGTGCTGCTGGCCGCTTTATTCGGCCTGCTTGCGTTTGCCTTGCCCGGTTCGGCGCTGGCCCAGGTCGTGGCCCATATCAGCCTTTCCACCCAGCGCATGAATGTCTCGATCGATGGCGTGCCGCGCTTCAACTGGGCGGTATCGACGGCACGGCCGGGCTACCGGACTCCGACCGGCACGTTCAAGCCAACGGCGCTGTTTCGCTATCACGCGTCGACCATCTATAGCGGCTCGCCGATGCCTTACTCTATCTTCTTCCTGCGCGGCTACGCGATCCACGGCTCCTACGAGACCAAATATCTTGGGCGGCCCGCCTCTCATGGCTGCGTCCGGCTGCACCCGTCCAACGCCGCAGCGCTCTACTCGCTGGTGAAGACCTATGGACCCTCGAACACGGTGATTCGCATCAGCTACTAGTCTTCCTGCCACTTGTTGTGACCGGGACTGGGCGAACCACTCCTATAGGAATGGGAACCGGCGCCGGGGCTCGCGCGCTTATAAGGTCGCGCGCGGGCTGCATAAACTCGGGCACTGAAGGAGGGGGCATGACACTTCTGAAATGGGCGCTCATTTGTCTGTTGATCTCGCTGGTCGCGGGCGCGCTCGGCTTTACCGGCGTGGCCGCAGGCGCAGCGCAGATCTCTAAGATCCTGTTCTTTATTTTCCTCGTCATCTTCTTGGTGATCTTGATCTTGGCGATCTCGGCCGGCCAGTTCGTGTTCTGACGGCTCGCCTCCGAGCGGTAGAGAATGCGGAAGGCAGTACTGTGGGCGTTGCTCGGTCCGCCGCCTTCGAGCGGCCACACCCTGATGATCGATCCTGGCCGGCCGGAAGCCTCGCCAGATTTACGTCATAAACGGCCTTGGCCTCCCGAGAGACCAAGCTGCACAGGCAAAGAACTGATGCAGCGGCTACGACGACGAGCCGCCAGCACCACTGAATTTTCGGCATTTTCCACCCCGGTTTGCTTGAAGGGCGGGATCATAGCCTTGCCTTCCCTCCGTTTCGCAACAGGAAGCTTCGTCAAAAACGGCGTTTGTCATATGCGACGCTTCCGGGGCAGAATTGGCCGGACACAAAGCCAAGCCCGCGGGCGCAACGCGCGCGGCACATAAAGCCGGGGATCAACGGCATGTCATCTGCCGCAGCGACTCTCGACGCCTTCATCGATCGTGTGGGCGGAATCGTTACGCCGTTCTCCCTCGAGTTGCCTGACGGTGCGAAGCGGAGCGTGGGCCAAGGCAAGCCCGAGTTTCACGTCGGCTTGCGCAATGAGCGGGCGCTCAGGGCGCTGCGCACGCTCGACGAAGGCGACATCGCCGAGGCCTATCTGCAGGGCGATATCGACATTGAAGGCGACATGCTGAAGCCGTTTGCCCTGCGTGCCTCTCTCGACGACCGTCATCCTCTGGTCGCGGCCTGGCGTTTCGTCGAGCCGTTGTTGTTCGGGCAGGTCTATACCAACAAGCAGGCAATCTCTTCCCACTACAATGCCGATCCGAAGTTGTTCCTCAGCTTCCTCGATCCGGTGTTCCCGGCCTACAGCCAAGGCGTCTACGCTCATGACGACGAGTCCCTGTCGAAGGCGCTCGAACGCAAGTTCGATTGGGCCATCGAGCAATGCGAGCTAGGGCCGGGCAAGACTGTGCTCGAGATCGGTCCTGGGTGGGGCGCCTTCGCCGGCCACGCGCTGCAAGCGGGCGTGCGCTTCACCGGCATCACCAACTCGGATGTCTCGCAGAGCTATCTCAGATCGAAGCTCGCCAATTTCGGCGACAGCTTCGACATCCTGCTCACCGATTTCTACGACTTCGAACCCGACGAGCCGTTCGACTCGATCGTCATCATGGGCGTGATCGAGCACCTGCCCAATTACGAGCGCGTGCTGAAGAAGTTCTATCGCTTGCTCAAGCCGGGCGGCCGGGTGTTCCTCGACGGTAGCGCCGCCAAGAAGAAATACGAGTTGTCGACCTTCATGGTGCGGCACATCTATCCGGGCAATCACTCATTCCTCGTGCTCGACGATTTCCTGAACAAGCTCGCCAAGACCGATCTCGAGGTGATGGAGGTTCAGAACGACCGCTGGAGCTACTTCCTCACCTTCCGCCAATGGGCGAGGAATCTAGAATCGAACAAGGACTATGTGCGTTCCTCCTTCGGAGACTTCGAGTATCGTAAGTTCAGGCTATATCTCTGGGGCGCGGCCTACGAGTTTCTCGCGCGGAATCTCGACTGTTACCGCCTCATTCTTTACAAACCCAAAGACGCCGCCTAGTAACGCCGCAATTTCGCCCCGCCCAGGTCTTGCGGCCGCTCGCTAAGCTCGCCATTTAAGGCTTGACTAACCCCATCCGTGCGAGGGTGGAACCCTTTGAGCGATAGCGCATTTTAGGCGACATCCAGCCTTCTTGCGCGAGGGAGCGGGGAAACACATGACAAGCGCGGCGTCTCGAGACAGCGCTACGCCACAATCGGTCATCTCCCGCGCCCTGCAGCACGCCCTTCAATTGAGCGACGGCCTCCTTGAGTGGCTTCCCATCGGCGTCTGCGTCTGTGATGCCGAAGGTTATCTCGTCCAATACAACAATCGCGCCGCCGAGATCTGGGGCCAGTCCCCGGTTATCGCCAATCGAGAACATCGTTTCACGGGGGCATTCAAAGCCTATCGGCCCAACGGAGAACCGCTTCGGCTCGACGAAACTCCTATGGCCGAGCTGCTCGAGACTGGCCGCCCGATCCGCAACCGCGAGCTCGTGATCGAGCGCCCAGACGGAAGCCGTCTCACCATTCTCGCCAATCTCGACCCGCTGCGCGATGAAGCCGGCAGACTCGTCGGCGGGGTGAATTGCTTCCAGGACATCACCGCGCGCAAGGCTGCCGAGCGACGGTTGCAGCAGCGCGAGCAATGGTATCGCGATCTGCTCGGGGCTCTTCCCGCAGCCCTTTACACGACCGACGCCGACGGCCGCATCACCTTCTTCAACGAGGCCGCCGCCGAGCTCTGCGGCAGGCGGCCTTTCCTCGGCGACGATGCTTGGTCGATTGGCAGCAAGCTTTATTGGCCCGACGGGAAGCCCATCGCGCAGGAGGAATGTCCCACGGCACTCGCCCTCAAGACTGACAAGCCGGTGCGCGGAACCGAGGAGATTGTCGAGCGTCCCGATGGCACGCGCATTCCCGTCATCCGTTTCCCACTCCGTTGCACGATGAAGAAGGCAAGTTGATCGGCGCCGTGAACATGCTGGTCGACATCAGCGAGCGGAAGGCGGCAGAGGAGGAGAAGGTGCTGCTGCTCCGCGAGCTCGCTCACCGCGTCAACAATACCTTCGCCGTCATCCTTGCCGTGGCCCAGCAGACGCTCCGCACGGCGCCCTCGTCCAAAGCCTTCGTCGAGATCTTTAGCGGAAGGCTTCAGGCGCTGGCCCAAGCGCACAATCTTCTGCTCACCAAGGAGTGGACAGGCGCCGATCTCGGCGAGCTTGCCAAGGGACAGCTCGCGCCGTTCTGCCTCGAAGGTCAGGAGCGGCTCAGAATCGAAGGGCCCAAAGTGACGCTCTCTCCGCCGCAAGCCATCGCGCTCGGCGTCGTGCTGCACGAGCTCGGTACCAACGCAGCGAGATATGGCGCTCTGTCCAACGGCATCGGCAGGGTCAACCTCTCGTGGACGCTCGGACCGGGCCGGGTGGTTCTTGCCTGGGCCGAGCGTCAAGGTCCGCCGGTCGTACCTCCTCAGCGCAGGGGGCTCGGCACCAAGCTCATTCAGCGCGGGCTTCCTGACGCGACCATTGATTGGCGCTTCGAGGCCGACGGCGTGGTCTGCGCCATCGATCTTCCGCTTGCCAAGCTGCAACCCAAGAACGGCAGCGCCGCTCGCGTTAACCTATAAGCTCACATGAACCTTCTCGTTTCGCGAGAGAGTCTTAGCCACCTTTCAGGGAGGGAGGATCTCATGTGCGAGCATTGCAAAACTGCACGACCGGCTTTTTCGCGGCGGAGTGTCATGGCGGGGGCCGCGTCGCTCCTTGCCGCAAGTGCGTTTTCCGTTAATCGTGTCAGGGCCGAGCAGCCCGAAACGCCCACGCCACCGCAAAATGCGATCTCGCCTGCAGAGGCGCTCGACCGGCTAATGAAGGGCAACGCCCGTTACGTGGCGAACACACCCAACGAAAAGGACTTCTCGGCTGGCCGCGCCGAACGAGCGGTCGTGCAATACCCCATCGTTGCAGTGCTGAGCTGCTCCGACAGCCGAGTCGCGCCCGAGCTCGTGTTCGATCAGGGTCCTGGTGACGTCTTCGTGGTCCGCCTCGCCGGAAATTTCCTCGATGACGACGGATTCGCCAGTCTCGAATACGCCGTGAAGTTTCTCGGCGCGCCGCTCGTTATGGTGCTGGGGCATACGAACTGCGGCGCGATCGCAGCGGCCATCAAAGTGGTGATGGAACGAGTCGAGCTTCCCGGACACCTGCCAGAGTTAATCAAGTCAATTAAGCCCGCGGTGATTGCCGCACATGATCGCCACCCGAGCGACTTGCTGGCGGCGGCAACCGAAGAGAATGTGCGCCTCAACGTGAAACGCCTTGACGCCGACGCCCCGATCATGTCCGAGGCGCTGGCAGCGAAGAAGATCGACATCGTCGGCGGCATCTACGATCTCGCCACCGGCAATGTCGGCCTGATTTGACCGGGAGGCTCGAAGTCCTGGCCAAAGATGGAGGACGCGCTCGAACGCTGGCGATCGGAAAAGACCGCCGCCTATCTCTCCGGTACGGTCGCCGCGTATGAGCCCGATCCTGCGAAGGCTCATCTCTTCAGGGAGATGGCTCACGCGGCGGAGGAACAGGCCGCCATTCTCGCCAAGGACCTCGAGCCCCGTCCCCGGTGTTCGGCGTCAAAGACGGGCTCGTGTCGAACACTTGCCTCGTCATGGGCGTGGCCGGCGCGGCGGCGGAGCCTTCGGTCCTCGTTCTAACCGGCACCGCCGGGTTGCTTGCCGGCGCCTTTTCCATGGCCGCTGGCGAGTTCATCTCGATGCTCTCGCAGAAGGAGATGTTCGAGCATCAGATCGCCCAGGAACGCGACGAGCTCGAGCGCTATCCGAAGGAGGAGGCGTAGGAGCTCGCCCTCATCTATGCGGCGCGAGGTTTGCCTCTTGCGCAGGCTCGCGATGTCGCGGCGAAAATGACCGCGAATCCTGAGAAGGCGCTCGATACGTTGGCCCGCGAAGAGCTCGGGCTAAATCCCGATGACCTCGGTTCTCCGATCGGCGCCGCGATCTCCTCCTTCATCGCGTTCTCGATCGGCGCGAGCCTTCCGCTCATGCCGTTCTTGCTCGGGCTCAAGCCTGGTGTGCTGATCGCCGCCGCAATCTCAGGCGCTGCCCTATTTGTGGTCGGTGCGATGTTGAGCCTGTTCTCGGGCCGTAGCGCGGTCCTCGGCGGATTGCGCATGCTCGCCATCGGCAGCGCCGCAGCCGCAGCGACGTATTTCATTGGGTCTCTGTTCAACGCGACGGGACTGTGAAATCGCGGCGTTTCGACTGATGACGCTTTTTTCATGCAAGCCATACCGAGCATTATGGCCGCGCTAACATCGGCGAGAACAATGGAACCAATTATCGCGGGCTTTGCGCTAGGCTTTTTGCTCCTACACGACGAGGGAGCGCGCCATGGCCAAGGTCCAATTGCTGCATCGATTGAGGCTCGTGCCAGGCCCGGCTCCCATCGTCGCCACTCCGGCGCCTACTGCAAAGCCGATCGCTCCTGTGCAGGATGCTGACCGGCGCACCTTGAGCTTTCCGCGCGGGCCTGCCTCGGGCGCACGGTTCACTCCCGATTATGTGAGTGAGATCGCCCGCTTCGCCTATTTCTGGGCGTGGCCCCTGGTCAACGTGTTCAACCGCTACATCGCGTTCAAGCGAGTCAGGCGCCCGATCCTCGTTGGCGGCATCGCTCCCGTCGCGCTGATCAATCATGTCGCCATGCTGCACGACTATATCGGCTGGAAGCAGCGCTACATCGCCTGCCACAGCCAGGACCTCATCTATGGTTTCGGCATTCTTGATCTCGCGCGCGAGCCTGTGGTTGTGCAGGTGCCGGATTTCGGCCTATTGGGTCTATCAGGCCACCGATCTCAGGACCGACGGTTTCGCCAATCTTGGCACGATGTACGGCACGAAGCCGGGCTTCTATCTGCTGTCCGGCCCCCGTCGGGGATCGCCGCGAGCTTCCGCGGCTCGACCAATGTCGCGACGCTGATCCCGCGTGTGTTTCAGGAAGACGACAAGGCGGACAACGAGGTGTTGCAGCCTCTCATCCAGGCGATAGCGGTCTATCCGCTGTCCGAGTTCGACGGAAAGGTTAAAACGAGAGACTGGTCGTCTCTTCCGAGCCTTCCCTGGATCAAGCTCGGCGAGGAAGAATGGAAGTGGTCGATCCCGCAACTTTCTTCGACATTTTGCCGAAGTGCTCGACGCCGCCCGCCCGCTTCCCGGTGAGGAGGCGCTTTACGCGCTGGTCCGGTCGGTGCTCGACGCGGCCGTGGTGGACAAGACCTTGTGCAAAGTGCTGAAGGACGCTGCGGCGGAAGCCGACGAGACTCTGGTCAAGCCGCTTCTTCAGTTCCGCAATTTCGGCATTCCGCTTCCCGACAACTGGACCACGGTGATCAACAGCGCCGAGTTCGGCACCGATTACTACACGCGCACGGCGGTCGCGAAGTCGAACATCTTCATCAACCGGCCGCGCGAGACGCGCTATTTCTATCAGGACCTCGATATGCGAGGCGGGCGGCTCACTGGTACCGGGCGATACACCATCACCTTTAAAGAGACCCCGCCCGTCAAAGGCTTTTGGTCGATCACCCTCTATAACCAGCAGCACTTCTTCGCGACGAACGCGCTCAATCGTTTCTCGCTCAGCACCAAGAGCAAGGGCTTGCGCTTCGAGCCTGACGGCTCTCTCGTCATCCATGTGCAGAACGAGCGGCCAACCGACGACAAGCTATCGAACTAGCTACCTGCTCCGCCTGACGAATTCTCGCTTTACATTCGCGCCTATTGGCCTCTCGAGGAAATTGCCGAGGGACGCTGGACTCCGCCTCCGGTCGTCCCCGCTTAGACACCACCCAGTTACCATGACGTGATATGGTGCCCGCCAATCGCGCAGGGGTGGGCCTCTCGCGGCTCCTCCGACATGACGCGCCGCTTGGCGTGATGGCCAACGCGCCGACCTACGATTGGCACATGACCAATCTTGCGAACTATATCAACCTTTCGGTCAACGACATCGAGTCCATCAAGCTCGGCGCCCAAAAGATCAGCGCATTTGGCGCCGGCGGCGGGCTTCTCGGTCTCCCCGGCAATTTCACCCCGCCATGCTTCGTCCGCGCGGCGATCTACAGCCAGTCCGCGGCGCCGAATGCGACCGCCGATGATGCTGTGCTGTCGGCTTCCATATCCTCAACCAGTTCGACATTCCCAAAGGCTCGGTGGTGAACTCCGCCGCTGGCGAAAAGATGGACGAGATCACCGAATGGACCAGCGTCGCAGATCTCAAGAACCTGTGCTGGTATTTCAGCACATTCGAGGACCAATCGATCCACATGGTCGATCTCAAGCCGGCCGTCGACGCGGCCAAGGGCGAGATCGCAACTATCGAGATGGAAGGAACAAGCAGCCGATCGCCGATGTCTCGTCCGACACCACGACGCTCAAGGCTGCCTCACGATAAGTGAGAAGGGGACCTGGGGCGCTGAGCGCTAGCCAAAGTACGGCGTCGGAGGCCAAGCGAACCTCTAGACGATGACTCCGGGGTCTCTATTTCTGGCCTAAGGAACCTTAACCCTGCCAATGGGTTAAGGTCACCTCATTCAGGAGCCAAGCGCCGACCGCACCATCAATGGAGTTCGGGCGTCTTGGCGCGTGCCGGGAGACTCCGACATGCCGCCCCATTCGCCCCTGCCCTTGCTCTCCACCCCCTCCGACGCGCGCACGGCGTCGCTGCAAGGGCTGCTGATCGCCACCATCGTCATTGCCGCCCTTTACTTCATGCGCGAGATCCTCGTCCCGCTCGCGCTCGCCATCATGTTGAGCTTCGTGCTGACCCCGCCGCTCCTCATGCTCAGGCGGATCAAGGCGCCGCGCGTCCTCGCCGTCAGTATCGTGGTGGGCGCGGCCTTCCTGGTCATTTTCGTCATCGGCTGGCTACTGTCGGGGCAGGTTACACAGCTCGCCGGCGAGTTGCCCAAATATCAGACCGTCCTAACCAAGAAAATTGGCGACCTCAGCAATGCCGTAAGCGGCGCGCCGCTCTTCAGAAAAGCGGCGACGGCGCTGGAGCAGATCGAGCAGGGTCTTTCCAATCCCCCGCCTGAGACATCGGTCGGAACCGAGCCCGGGCCGCCGCAGCAGGTCGAGCAGGGCAAGCAGCCGGTCCCCGTCGAAGTCCGCAATCCCCCGCCCACGCCGTTCGAGATCTATCAAGGCATCGCCGGAACATTGTTGCCGCCGCTCGCCACCGCCGGCATCGTGCTTCTGTTCGTGGTGTTCATCCTGTTCCAGCGCGAAGATCTGCGCGACCGGATGATCAGGCTGCTGGGCGCTTCGGATCTGCACCGCGCCACCTCCACCATCACCGACGCGGCCACGCGGCTAAGTCATTATTTCTTGCGGCAAGTGCTGATCAATTCCGCCTACGGTGTCTTCATCACAATTGCGCTGTGGCTGATCGGCATCCCGAGCCCGATCGTGTGGGGCGTGCTCGCGGGTCTCATGCGCTTCGTACCATTCATCGGCTCTTATATCGCTGCGTTGCCCCCACTGCTGCTAGCCGCGGTGGCTTATCCCGACTGGTCCGTCTTTTGGATCACGCTCGCGCTCTACATCGTCTCAGAGGTGATCATGGGCCAGGTGATCGAACCCCTGGTGTTTGGACGCGGCACAGGCATAACCCCCATCGCCGTGGTTGCTTCCACGATCTTTTGGACTTGGCTGTGGGGGCCTATCGGTCTGCTCCTCGCCATGCCTATCACCGTGTGCCTCGCCGTGCTCGGACGTCATGTCGAGGGGCTCGAGTTCTTCGAGGTGCTGCTCGGCGACGAACCCGCGCTCACACCCGAGCAGAGTTTCTATCAGCGCGCGCTGGCGGGCGATGCAGCGGAGGCCACCTACCAGGCCGAGCTCGCGTTGAAGGAACAGAGCCTCGTGTCCTATCTCGATCACGTGGTGCTCGGCGGGCTGAAGCTCGCCGAAGATGACGCACTTCGCGGCAACCTCGACGATGAGCAGGCGAAGAAGGTGTGCACGACGGTGACAGAGATGCTCGACAATCTCGCCGATTTCGAGCCGCGCAGCTGGTTCGCCAAGCTGCGAATGAGACCTGAGAAGGCGGAAAAGGACGAAGCTGCCGGTCTTGCCTCGCTTAACGCCGCTGAAGGGGAAGACGAGGAAGGCGACGAGAACGGAAACTTGCCGGCCATCGAGCGCTCAGAGCTTGCGCCAGGATGGGCCGTCGAGGAGCCTGTCCTCTCGATCGGCGGACGCAACGTTCTCGACGAGGCTGCTGCCGATGTTCTGGCGGAAGTGCTGAAGAAGAGAGGAATCGGCGCGAGCTCGCTCGGGCCCAAAACGATCTCGGCCGGCCACATCGCCTCGCTCGCCAATACCGAGGCGAAGCTAATCGCTCTCTCTTATCTTGGGCTGGGCAGTGGCCCTGCTCACATCCGCTATCTGGTGCGACGCTTGAGGCGGATTCTGCCGCAAGGCACGCTGATCCTGGTCTGCTTCTGGGCCGAGGAACCGGAAGCCCCCTCGGTCAAGGCGCTGCTCGCGACCACCGATGCCGACGCCTATGCGACCTCCCTGTCGGAGGCCGTAGACATCTCTCTCGCTGCCGCGAAGGGCGAACTGAAGCCGGGTGCGACTGGCGCCGCACTCGAAACGAAGGGCAAGCCAGCCGCGAAGGACGAAGCAGAGCGCAAACCAACTCCTGCGCGTGTCGCCTGACCTGATTTTGGCTCATTCGCCGGTCTGGGGAACGATGCTGGATGCTTTCGCACGCGCACGCGCCGCATAGCCGAACAGGAGCGCGATGACGCCGCCGAACGCGACCACGGCGGCGAGGAAGAGCAAGGCTGCGGTGAAGCTGCCAGTCGCCTGCCTGATCATGCCGACGATCGACGGGCCGGCGAGGCCGCCGAGATTGCCGACAGAGTTGACGAGCGCGAGGCCTGCCGCGGCGCCAGTGCCGGTCAGGATCGCCGTCGGCAGCGACCAGAAGGTGCTGCCCGCGGCATAGATGCCGACCGCGGCGAGAGTGAGCGCCACCATGATCACCGCGAGCGGCAGGCCTGCTGCCCACCAGGCGAAAGCTGCGCCGGCAAGAAAGAGCGGGAGCGCCACGTGCCAGATACGCTCGCCGGTGAGGTCGGAGTGCCGCCCCCAGAGCACCATGGCGATGCTGGCAAAGAGATAAGGCACGGCGGTGAGGAAGCCGATCTCAAGCGGCGCGAGGCCGAAGGTCTGGATCACCTGCGGCATCCAAAAGCCGATGCCGTACAGTCCGACCACGATGCAGAAATAGAGCAGTGCGAGCACGAGGACGCGCGGCTTGGTCAGAGCATCGCCGAGCGCGTGATAGCCCGCGTCACGCGTCGTCTCGGCTTCTGCCGCGAGCTTGGTTTCGAGCGCATGCTTTTCATCCTCGCTGAGCCAAGGTGCCTCTGCCGGCCGGTCAGGGAGCAGTTTGAGCGCGGCAAAGCCGAGCAGCACTGCCGGCAATCCTTCGATGATGAACAGCCAGTGCCAACCTTTCAGCCCGCCCAGCCCGTGCAGCTCGAGCAGAGACTCGTTGCCATGGCCATGGCAGTGGTGAGCGGTATCCCAAGCGCTTCACGCGGCCATCCCGCCCTTGGCCCCGGGCGATCTTGAGTCAACCGTCGGCCATCTGAGCAATCAGTTTCTCTCGCAATTCGATCAGGCTTCACACACCACACACCGCCTAGAGCGATGTGTGTAATCACCGATTGGCTGGGTCGGCAGTTAGCGATTGCAAAGCCACACTTAGCGTAGGAGGAAGCAAAATGAGGATCCTACCGTTGACCACCATCGTACTGCTCGTTGGCGCCGGATATGCCCTCGCCCAGGGGACACCATGTCTTCCGGCCGCCCTTCCGCTGTTCTGACCGACGCACAATGCCAAGAGGTATGGAAGAAGGCGGTGCCAAGCGGCGACACGTTGGCTCAGGCTGACGCCGCGCCTTACATCGTAAACTTCACTCAGGTCGACACCGACGGGGACGGCGTCATATCGATCGCCGAGTTTCAGGCAGCCTGCGGCAAGGGACTTGTGAAGTACACAATCACTAGGTGCTCCAGAGACGGCGTTTGAGTTCGGTTCGAACGCGTTTGTTTGAGCGAGGAGCAGACTGATGAAGGAAATCGATCGCCGCAGCGTCGTTGCGGGAATTTTGTGCGGCGCCGCCGTTGCCAGTCTCGGCCTATCCATGCTGCCGAAGGCTGCCAACTTCGATCCCGCTCCCGGCCCCTAAGGAGGGTGTCGCCCAGCCACAGCATCTCGTCGAGGACGCACGCGTTGCCGTTTATGTCGGGCCGCGCCGTCGGCGCCGCCGCCACCACTGGCGCTGCCACTGGCGCAGAGGGCGGCGCATTTGCGGCTGGTACTGGTGGTAGTGTCAGGTCCCTGGCCGGGGATCAGGCGCGCGCCATGCCGAAGTGGGCAGAGGCCAAGACATGCGCGTTTCCGCGCGTCATTGGAGTATTCTACGACTTCCAAGCAATTTGATTCGGATTGCTCTTTTGGGAGGACAGTCAAATGGCGATGACAATGGCACAAGCGTCGGCCGCTATGCGCGAGGCCATGCGCGAGACGGTCAAGCGTTATTCGACCTGGTATCTGCTCGAGGGCATCTTTCTCGTGATCGCCGGCGTAATCGCGCTGGTCTACCCGTATCTTGCATCCGTGACCCTGGTATTCCTGCTCGGCTGGCTGCTGATCGTCAGCGGTGTGTTTCGCGGCATCAGCCTGATCGGGGCCAAAGACGTCCCGCATTTCTGGTGGGAGCTAGTCTCGGTGGTGCTCGCCATTGTCATTGGCGTGCTGCTGCTGCGCAATCCCAATGCCGGACTGCTGATCATGACCATACTCCTGATCGTCTATTTCATCATCGAGGGCATCTCAAAGGTCGTGTTCGCCCTGAACATCCGGCCGTTCCCGGGTTGGGGATGGCTGCTCGCAAGCGGCGTCATCGGTATCCTGCTCGGCGCCTATCTCTGGTCGAACATGCCGCTGAGCTCGGAGGTGATCCTCGGCATCCTGCTCGGCATTCAGCTGATCGTGGAAGGCGCGGCCTTGGCCTATCTCGCCTGGCAAGTGCGGACGACCTGACGAATAACTATGCCGCGGTCTCCCGCTATTGCGCGGGAGACCGCGCCGACTCGATGAAGCGCGAATACACCCACCCCGTTTCATGGGTCGCGGGGTCGGTCACTTGCACCCAACTGCCCCTGCGGCCAATCACGCGGAGTTTCTCGCCTTTTTGCGCGATCCGGAGCGTCTCGGCGGTTTGCGACGGGGCTTTCCGCAGATTGACGTAGCCAGAGAGCTCGACCCACTCCTCCTTCCCGGAAGACGTTGGGCCCACGGGCACCACCGCAGCTGGCCGTCCGCTATCTTGTGTCGCGGGATCGGCTGGGCCCTCCGCTCCGCCGGTTGCACCGGCCTCCTCGGCTGCCGGCGGAGCGGTTCCCTCTTGGGCCTCCTGCAGGGGGTTCCGGGTATCGGGCCATTCCCTGGCGAGTT